>Ga0247833_1001197_pt1 | contig 43920 bp, 32 predicted proteins | sample LaCruzMarch2015__7_FD_187117 | JGI IMG/M metagenome (GOLD analysis project Ga0247833, IMG submission 187117) | Freshwater microbial communities from meromictic Lake La Cruz, Castile-La Mancha, Spain - LaCruzMarch2015_8m | ecosystem: Environmental > Aquatic > Freshwater > Lake | place: Spain...
GGCTAAAGCCATTACAAGGGCGAGTGCTTTTAATGGATTGAATCGATTAAAATACCCATTGATTGTTTGAACTGATGTTCGATTTTGTTTCATAAGAACAATTGTTAAGATTAGGTTTTCGCAAAATTATACATAATCGATGTAAGAAATGTTACACTTGTGTTAAGTTTTTTTTTACTTTTCTTAAAATTAGATTTATTATTAACATAAACTAATCATATATATATGATTATCAACTATATAATTTAAATGTTGATAACTTAAAAAAAATTAAAGTCTACTAAAAATGAGTAATAATACCTATGTTTTTTTATGTTTTTTTACAAATTTTAGACATACTTACATACAAAACAAGGTAACCTTTTGGTCACAAAACGTCATATTTTAACCAAAAACAGGAGTTTGAACTCTGAAATGTAAAGACTACATTAAAAACTTACATATAATGCGCTAAATCCGACAAAAACGTTTAATGTTATTGTTCAATTCTAAAACATAAAAAAAGCTACTACTTACTTTTTCAAAATGTATTGCTTTGTTTACAATACTTTTAACAAATTAAGTTAATTTGCCTAGACCAATGCATCTTGATGATGTTTGTCCGAAAGTAAAAAGTTTGCGTTGCAATCCCCTCAGCTGTGTTAACAGTAACCGAAAAGTTTCTAACTTAATCTGGGCGCCAAGTAGTGGAACCAATATTCAAAGAAATCCAAAAGGAATAATACAGAAAATAGTGTTAAAGGTAAATTCTGGGTAAAAGAGAACTGCATTATACGAAGTATTTTAATGCATCAATACTAATTTAAAATTAGGTGAATTAATGTTAAATTTATTTTCAAGTAATAATTGATATTACCCAACCTAAAAAGAACATTGTCAGCAACATAATAATTAAAAATAAATATAAACTATCAACATTGCTTATTATTTCTTCAAAACTTTTTTTGTTTTTTACCTTTCCTAAGGCGTTCTGTTTATATACTTTATTAAGATTTTTATCAGGAACTGGATTTAAGTTCTCTTTTGTGATTTCAATTGTAATTGAAGGAACTTTTATTGGTTCAGAAATTAATATAACAGTTTTATCTTCAATAGATTTTTCGGGCATTGCAGGTTTTGCCGTAACATCAATTATTTCCGGTTTCTCTAATACAGGAGCTACTTTAGGGGCAATTTCCATTTGAAGTGCCTCTGTTGCCAATTTATAAGAAGCTTTTCCTGAATAGTTTGTTTCTACTTCTGTAAAAACTTTAGCAGGCATTTTTTTAACAGCAACTGTTTTGATTTGCAAAGTTCTTAATTCGGCCTCTATCTTTATCCAATCAATTTTTGAGAATCCTATTTGAAGTTGATCGCCGGGGCGCAAAACACATTCACTTACCCTAGCACCGTTCACTAAACTGCCGTATTTCGATTTCAAATCTAATAATACAAGTTCATTGCTATCATTAATATACACATGTGCGTGGATTGTCTCAACTAATTTGTCTTCCAATACCAGGTTATTGTCAATATCTCGACCTATTTTATATACCTGGCTCATTTTTTCATTCTTTCAATGTTAGCTCAACTTGGCCTAATTTAACTCTATCGCCATGTTTTAACTCCATTTTACGGATACGATCACCATTCACAAAAGTTCCATTGGTGCTGCCTAAATCTTCAATTTCTATTTTACCCTTATCAATCCTAATAACAGCATGGTTTTTAGTTACTGTCTGTTCATTAATTACAATATCGTTCGTTTCTAACCTTCCAATTTTAGTTTCATTGCCAAGTGGGTAAGTGTTGGTTCTTCCGCCTAAACTTACTAATACAACAGGGCCTGAAGGTTTTACAGGAATAATAGGTGCTGTTTGAGTTTGAGTTTTTTCCATAGGTACAGTTTTGGTTGCTGTTTCCTTTGTTAAAATAGTTGAAACTTCTTCTTCATTTTCTTCTGACGGATTTCCTTTTCCTTTTTTTCCTGCCGCATTTACCAAAAGCATAATTATTACAATAGCTCCTAAAATTCCTATTGAAATCCATAAGTATTTCTTAAAATCTTCAGGAATTAAAGAGCCGGCATTAGGATCTGAAACCGTTAAAATTTGTCTTGTACCTTTATAATTTAAATCCAATTTAACTGAAGAGGAGGGAAGCTTATCAGTAAAAACAGTAAACAACAAGTCATATGCAGCTTCTTGCATACTTTGTGGAATCGGAGAATTGATAAAGTCAGTAATAGCATTTATTATTTCAACCGTAGAGCGACATTGTATGTTTTTACCTCCAGTTTTAGAACAAATCCTACTTATCATTCCAGAGCTGTAAACAGTGTCACTTGCAATATAGGTAACTGCATAAATCGGTATACCCATATCTCTTGCCTTTGCAATACATTCGGCCGAAGAAACTGAAGAAGTACTATTGTTTCTTGCCACCGAAAGCACAATAAAAAGCTTATTCGAAGGCAAGTCTTTTTGGTTCTGCAAATACTCTAATGATTCAAATACACTTTTATACAAATCAGATCTGTATAAACTATCAGCCAAAGGATCTATTTTTGAATTTAAGCGGGAAGAAAAGGAGGATTTGTTTTCAGTAAATTTCTCATTTACCATTTGTAAACCAATACTATCAACCGCCATACTTCCAAAATAACCAGCATTTACCAAATCTTGGTCATCTAAATTGTCTAAAGCAGCTTTAACACCATCTTTAATAATTGTAATTCCTTTTCCATATGTGTTCCCAGAAGATTCAATTAAGAAATAAACTGTCCTTCCTTTTTCTGGTGCCGAGCCTGGCGCACTTTCTTGTAAAGTGTACGGTATTTTTCGCTCATCCTGAAAAACATTCAATTCATCTTGTTGGAATTTTGTTTTTCCCTTATAAATAATACCCATTTTTATATTAGGAAACAAACTCGAATCAATATTTACAACTTGTAATTCTTGAGCTTCTACTTTAACACAATTAAGCATTAATGAAAGAATGAGCAAACAGAATTTAATTTTATGTTTCACAGATTTGAGTAGGTTGGTAGTAATATTATAGAGAATTGGCACTCGCGTGTTCATAGATATAATTAGCGCTCAAAAATGCAAAAAAACGTATTACACTAATTAATTTTTTTAGACAGTTATAAACAGTTTTCTTTACAAAATGAATCTTGAAATGATTGACGCTTCATTTAAGCAAAAACTAAAAGCCGAGAAACCAATAATATCATTAACTGTTACTGCATGCATACTTCTAATTGCCAAAGATTACTTTGGTAGTGCATTCCAGATTTATCCTTTATTAGATTACTTTAATTTCGATAAGATACTTAGTTTCTTTAAAAATAGTAAAGATGCTCATTTTTATAAACAATTATATTGGTTACTAGGCTGCTACCTTTTTTACTTATTTCTTCCCATTTGCTATGTGTTATTTAGTAGAAGAAAATTATCGGAAATAGGGTGGAGGCTAACTTTTCCTAAGAAACATTTAAAAGTATATCTTTTCTTAGCATTCATAATAGTTCCTGTAATAATTATAGCTGCGACAACTGAAAGATTCCAAAACACTTATCCGTTTTTTAAATTCAATCCTTTGATTCACTCTTGGCAACATTTTGCAATTTGGGAAACAGGTTATATGTTTCAATTTGTTGCCGTAGAGTTCTTTTTTCGTGGATTTCTGCTTTTTGGTTTTGCACGTTTTATTGGACCTTATGCTGTTTACGTTGCTGTAATTCCTTATTGTATGATACATTTCGGTAAACCATTACCCGAAACTATAGGAGCAATTATTGCCGGAATTGTATTAGGAAAAATGGCTTTAGCATCTAAATCTATATTTCCAGGCATTCTTATCCACTGTTTAGTAGGTTTCTTAATGGATTGTTTAAGTACCTACCATAAGTATTTCTAAGATTTCCATTTCAGTTTTGTAATTGTATTTTCAATGGCTTCATCAATTGAATAAAATTTGTAGTTCAATGCCTTCACTATCTTATCGTTAGAATAGTAACTCTTGTTTTCAATCATTTTTAAGGCAGTACTATTGGGTAAATGTTTTTTACCGGTCAAAAAGTTTCTTAATCCATTTCCTATTGTTATCAACCTTAATAACCAGAAAGGAGCCATTTTAAATTCCGAATTCACGTTTAACTTCTTTGCAATTTTTATTGCAAAATTTTGAATACTTAAGTTTTCTGATGAAACTATAAATCTTTGTCCATGTATTTTCTTGCTAATTAATTGCTTGCAAATAATTGCAACATCTCTTACATCCACGTAACCAGCCACTCCCGTTGTAATAAACTTCATCCCATTCTTTATTCTAAAAAACAAAGCCATTGTTCCTGTTTCTTTTTCAGAAGGACCTATAATTACAGACGGATTTACAATTACAGCATTTAATCCTTCTTCTATTCCCCGCCAAACTTCACTTTCTCCTGCTCTTTTAGAAATTGCGTAAGCCGAAAGGTAAGCATCTTCTTTAGTAAACAACTCTTCATCAATTTCTTCTCCATTTCCTTTGTTTAAAGTACTTACAGAACTTACATAGAGCAATTGCTTAATAGATTGAGTCATGCAACAATTTACAATGTTGGCAGTTCCTTCTCCATTTACTTTCAGCATTTCCCATTTATCCTCTTCAAACAACGAAATCATTCCCGCACAATGGTAAACTATGTCAATTTCTTTTAAACTATCATTAATTAAATCAACATCTGAAATATCTCCTTCAATAAACCTTACATAATCAGTCAATTCATTAGCTTTCAAACCATACCAACTTAAAGTAGTTTGTAAAACTTTAGTTGTTTTTTCAATATTTCTAACCAATGCTAGGACGGCTTTTTTTTCATTTATCAATTCAATTAGTAAATGACTTCCAAGCAATCCCGAGGCTCCAGTGAGAAAAATTTTCGGCTTTTCCATGCCTGCAAGCTACAAACTAAGAAACCTGAAAATAGGTAATTAAAATTTTTTTATTAATATTGTTATGTGAATCTGAAAAACATTGTTTTTTTTATTTTAGTTTTTTTAGCATTTTCTGGGCAAGCTCAGAAAGTAGTACTTAAAACAGATACAGGTGTCGCCAGCTATTATGCTTTAAAATTTCATGGCAGAAAAACCGCAAATGGCGATATTTTTCACAAAGACAGTTTAACTGCTGCGCACAAAACACTTCCTTTTGGAACTAAAGTGAGGGTTACCAACCTTAAAAACAATAAATCAGTTGTTGTTAAAATAAACGACCGTGGCATGCATGGCAAAAAAAGAATCATAGATTTAAGTCAAGCCGCCGCCAAAGAACTCAATATGATAGGCAGTGGCTTAATAAAAGTGAAAGTAGAAGTACTAGGAAAGTAATCTTAAAGCTCTTTTTTCATAGCCAATAAAAATGACTTTATATTCTTTAATCTTTCCGATATTTCTTGTTCAGTATCAATGGCTACTTTGTTGTCTTTCAACATTTGTTTAGCGCCTTGCAGTGTATAACCCTTTTCTTTAACTAAAAAAAAAATTGTTTTAAACATGTTTACATCTTGCTGTGTAAACAAGCGATTGCCTTTTTTATTCTTACTTGGTTTTATAGCATCGAACTCTTTTTCCCAAAAGCGAATTAAAGATGCGTTCACTTCAAACATATCGGCCACCTCACCTATAGAGTAAAATAGTTTTTCTGAAATATCTTTAGAATCCTCTATCATATTTGTTGTTTCTAATCCTTTTTTATTCTGCCAAATGTAGTCTAATTGTTAAAAACTCAATTCATATAAACATTGTTATAAGTTTATTAATCACATTATCAGTTATATATATATATAATCACAATTGTGAATTACTATTTTTTTAAAAATGAATACTAATACCTATTGACAATTAAATTTACAAAAAAACAAGTTATGAGTTTAACTACTACTTCAGCTGTTTCAAAAACAAGACATGAACAAATTTTAGATACTATAGATGAAGTAACAAATATTTCTGCAAGCCTTGGTATTGCCCAGCTAAAAGTTGAAAATGAAGAAATCAATGGTAGGACAATTACCATTAAAGGACGCGAGGTAGTTAACTTTGGTTCTTGCAGTTACCTCGGTTTAGAAAAAAATCCTGAAATTGTTGAAGGCGTTGTAGATGCTGTAAGAAAGTACGGTTCTCAATTCTCTTCTTCTCGCGCTTATGCTTCAGTTACCTTATATACACAAGCAGAATCTTTATTAGAAGAAATGTTCGAAAGACCAATTCTTTTGGCACCAACCGTTACTTTGGGTCATTTATCTAACATTCCAGTTTTAGTTGGCGATCGTGATGCGGTTATCCTCGACCTTCAGGTGCATGCTTGTGTGCAAACAGCTGCGCAATTAGTAAAAGCGCGCGGAGTGCATGTAGAACTTATCCGTCACAACAGAGTGGATATTCTCGAAGAACGTATCAATGAATTAAAAGATAAATACGAAAAAATCTGGTACATGGCCGATGGTGTATATTCCATGTACGGCGATTTTCTTCCCATCAACGAATTGTACCGTTTGTTAGATTCCTATCCGCAATTTAATCTTTATGTCGACGATGCGCACGGCACCGGATGGATTGGTAACAATGGAGTAGGGTATGTGTTGAGTCAAAAACCATTTCACGAACGTTTATTTCTTGTAGCAGGTCTTGCCAAAAGCTTTGCAGCTTGCGGTGGCGTATTGGTTTTCCCTAACGAGCGAGTTAAAAACAAAGTGCGTAATTGTGGTGGTACTTTCATCTTTTCTGGTCCCATTCAACCACCAATGCTAGGAGCCATAATTGCTTCAGCCAAATTGCACCTTAGCAACAACATTAAACATTATCAAACCGAACTTCAAAAAAGAGTTGATTATTTTGTAGATACATGCAAATCATTCAATCTTCCATTAATTGGAGAATCAAATTCACCCATATTTTTTATTGGTGTTGGTAAGCCCGGCGTAGGATACAACATGGTTACACGTATTATGAACAAAGGTTTTTACATCAACCTGAGCGTTTTTCCTAGTGTACCTTATAAAAATACAGGTTTACGCATTCCGCTTACCGTAAATCATACATTCGAAGATATTTATGATTTATTATCAATCATTGCAGAACAATTGCCTTTCGCATTAAAAGACAATGATTCATCAATAGAAGAAATTAACAAAGCATTTAAAATTTAATTTTGGTTTAATTAGGTTAGAAAGCAGTTGCAATTAATTTTGTAACTGCTTTTTTTAAAGCTAAGCGCTAATCATTATCATTGTTTTTATTTGGGCGTGCCCCTGCTAACAAATTTCCGGCTAAGCATTCACATTTCTTTTCAGCAGGGTCAGGCTGTCCGTTACAAGGTTTTATTTCGCTGCGCTACATAAAACGCTTTCCACTGCCATCCTTCACGCAGATTCTTAGTAAAAAATTTTATCTTTTGTGGTAAATGTATTCTTTTTGTCGTTACTTTTGAAATAATAAAACCATCCTATGAAAACCATCATTTTTACTTTATTTTCTTTTTTTGGACTTTACAGTTCCTCATTTAGTCAGTTTTTGGTCAAAGAAGGCGTTATTCAAGAACTTTATGACTTCCATATAGAAAACACACAACTTCTTGCAAATAATAAAATCTATATTATCGGTTTTGGGGGACTATATAAAAACAGGGGCTCAGCACATTTGAGTTATGGTTTTAATTGGCAAGGAAACAGAATTAACCCATACATCGGAAACATATCCCAAGACTTTCATTTTGTTAAGAATCCATCTACAAGTGCAACAGAAATATGGACCACTGGAATAGATACTGTTTTTTGCACAGACTGTTCAACCGGAATATTTGGTCAATGGTCCATTGCAAAACATAATCTTTTGGATAACATAAGCTACACTTTACAAACAACAAATTACTACAATTATAATCAAGAGTACCAAGAACTGTTTAATTATAAATATCCAAAATGTAATGGATTTGTTTACACAAGTTCAGGTAAATTAATTACAGCTTCAGATTCTGTGTTCTGTAAAACTCCAATCGACAATTCAGTATTTGGAGATTTTGATTTAAAAAGACTTACAATAAAATCGAATGCAATCATTCCCTTCGTAACTGATACTTTCTTAGTCGTTAGCAATCAAGAAGTTTTTAAAATGGATACTTTAGGAAATGTTTTTCCATACACAACATTGCCATTCCAAATCAATAAGATTAAACAGTTTACAGATTCTACGTACTTGGTTACCAGTGGCCGTAAGTTCTTTATTATGAGCCCAACCTTAAACTTTACCGATAGTTTAGATTTAAATACAATCACAGACTCAATTCATTCAGTGAGGTGCACAAACAACATCTTTTATGCCCTCATAAGCAATGCTAACAATTATAAAATCTTAAAAGGAAATAGCTCAACGAATAATACAACAGAGTGGCCAATAGATTCTGAAGGATTTGTTCCCCAATTTTTCGAAGTAAATTCCAATGGAGACTCTACATTTGTTTTTGGGTATGAAACAGGTCACCCAACTATTCATTTTATGTATCAATTATATGCTAGCAGCGATGCTGGTTTTCAAAAATCAAATTACGATGTTACTTTGGGTAACTTGGTTCAATTCGTTAAGCCTCAGTATTCCTGCATTACTGAGTATGGAAGTTATGATTATGTAAACTACACACCTATATATGAAGTTCGAAACAATAGCGCAGATACATTAACAGAACTATTTGTAAATTGTGATTACACATTGCAAGCGCTTGGCCCATGGTATTGTCATATAGGATCACAAACCGATTACGTTTGCAAATCCTATCGATTATTTAGCAAACTTAACGTGAGTATTGCGCCATTTTCAACAGACACAATTACTTTCCCTTTTATATTAGCAAAATCTGTAGAATCAAATCTTGATTTTTGTTATTGGCTTACTGCTCCAGAAAGCCAGGTAGATAGAAATCCAGCCGATAATATTGCTTGCGATTTGATTAATGTTGGAATACAAAAAAGTGAAGCTTCGCAGGGATTCAATATATTTCCGAATCCAACATCAAATTGTTTCCATTTAGAATTCTTAGAAAGTAATTCAAACAACAAAAAAATAGAATTATATAATCTAGTCGGGCAATTGGTTCAGCAAATTCAATCTAGTGATGCTTCTGTCCTGTTAGATGTCACAAGAGAATCAAAAGGCATGTTTTTAATCAAAGTTTATTACGATAATGGTACTTCTGTTATTCGAAAAGTTATGGTTCAATAGATTTTAAAAAGGATACCCTATTCCAAAATTTAAATTTACCCTTTTAATGTCTAATCTATTGAACGCCCATCTTTCATTATCAGGAAAACCAGGATCTCTCAATGGAATGGCGGCATCTAAACGAACAATAAAAAAATCGAAATTTAACCTCAAACCTATTCCTGCTCCTATAGCAATTTCTTTGTAGAATCTTTTCAATTCAAATTCTCCATTGGGTCTAAATGGGTCGGGTTTTCTCAACCAAATATTACCAGCATCCACAAAAATGGCACCTTCTATTAATTTATAGAGCTTAGCTCTGTATTCTGCATTCCATTCTAATTTTATATCTCCAATTTGGTCAAATCGAATTCCAACAGAATCGCTGTAACTTCCTGGACCTAAACTTCTGGCTATCCAAGCCCTGATTCCGTTCGAACCTCCACCAAAGAAACTTTTTACAAAAGGCATTACATCACTATTCCCAAATGGAAATCCTACGCCAATAATACTTCTAAATGCTAGAGAATTTGTTTTGCCCAAATAATGGTAATACCTTAAATCTGTATCAAATCTCACATACTGAGAAAATGGAACTCCAAATACCACATAATTACTATCTGCATTTTGTGCTGGATTTTTAAAGAGACGTCTTGAGGCTTTTAAGAAATTTCCTGAACTCTCTATGTTTCCTTGAAAAAATAAGAACCCCTTTGCTTTCCCTACCTTTTGGTTGTTATAAATAAAACTAAATTTTGTGGCAGTTATAAGCTGACTTTTAAATGAATTCTTTAAAAATAAATTATTCGACAGATTTAATAAATCTTCAAAAGTGTTTCCAAGATTCACATTAATGAAGTTAACCTCTAATGGATTTAAAATATGCGTTACAAACTGATTCGACTTGGCAGTTAAACTATACGCGACATTAAAAATAGTGCGCTGATAATCGGGTCTTTGTTGAAAATTATAGGAAGTAATAAACCTTGTTTTTTGATTATTTGAACCTAAAAAACGTGCAATTTTTGGTATTTTAGGCAATTGTAAAGAAGCCTCAGGACCAATTAAAAATGTATTAAAAGGTAAAAAACTGCTGATATTATTTTCAGTATTATCAACATTGCTTAATATTTGTTGCACCTCAAGTGCAGCATTTAAACGAATCTCAAACAATTCAAGTCCTTTAAAAAAGTTTTTATTTTGATAAATAAAATCTCCGGCAATACCTAGATTTCCTGTGGTGTTTGTGCCTTGAGCCTGAATAGTGTAAGATTGCCGTTTCATAGGGCTCACTTGAATTTCACAATTCAATAAATCAGATGAATCAACATTTACTGGTTGAAACTGAATATTAATAAACTTAAATGCTTTAAAATCAGCTATTCTTTGGTATGTTTTTGCGGCAATTTCTTTATTGTATAATTCATGTGGTTCAATTAATAGAGATTCCTTTAAAACTCTAGGCTTATAAGGAAGTTTTCTGGAAGTTATATAATTTACGTTATCATAAAATAATGTATCAAATTTAAATGAAGTATCTGTTCTTATTTGATAATCTCCTTTAATATAAATTTCATTTATTTTGAACCTAACATGATTCGTTACAATGGTGCTATCAACGTATCCTTCAATACTTTTTACCGGATTATTTATCTGCAAGGCCACGTCTACTTTACGATTGCCAATAGAAGAATCAGCAGAGTAAGTAATAAAATTCTTTTGGAAAAGAAAATACCCATTGTTTTTTAGTAATTCTGTAATTCTGTTTCTTTCAGCGTTAAACAAATCTGAATTATACTGATTTCCAGTTTTTATTAGGCTTTCAGATTTAGAAGCATTAAAAATATCTTGTATAACGGGGTCTTCAATTTCAAAAATTACTTCACCAATTTTGTATGGAATGCCAACTTGAATATCAAAAAAAATCTTTGCGGTTTTCAGTTTTTTTTCTAATTTAACTGAATCAGAAACTATTGCATCAAAATATCCATTGTTTTTTAGCAATATTTCCAATTGTTTTGATGAACGATTAATAATAGAAGTATCAACAATTACGGGAGCTTCACCTATATTAAGCAACCATTTATTAAAAATAAAAGGCTCGACATTCCGTAATTTTTTATTTTTTTGTTTTCTTTTTTCGTTCAGCAAACGGCGCTTCTCAATTTTTCGGGTATACTCTTGCTGAAATTTTTCTTGGTCTACTAAATTGTAAACAAATAAATGAAATCTGAATAAATTTAAAATCTTTTTGTTAGGTTTTTGTTTAACATAGCTCAATAATTGGGCATTTGTTAATATTGTTTTATCACCAGTAATTTTATTTTTTTGCAATAGATATTGATTTTCTTTTAGTTTTCGGGTTGAAGCACATTGAGAATAAAAAAGAAATAACAAGAATAATCCAACATATTTCCAAAATTTCAGGGTGTATAATGTAAGACTAATCCTTTTTATCATTGTTTGAATGTGGTACCTTTGAATCTCCAAATTTAAGCGCTTTTAAATGCTAAGCAAAAACAGAATCAAAGAACTTCAATCATTAAGCCAAAAGAAATTTAGAAATACCAGTAAAACGTTTCTTGCTGAAGGAGATAAGATAGTTTTTGAGTTACTTAATAGCGATTTTCATATAATCGAATTAATTTGTACTGAAAAATGGCTTTCCGGAAAGGGGAGGAGCATTACTCCAAAAAAGCAAGTATTTATTTCAATTGCAGAAGAGTATCAGCTCGAAAAAATTAGCTCTTTAAGTAATCCTTCTGAAGTTATTGCTGTATGCACATTTCCTAAAGAAAAAAATGAAGTTGAATTAGAAAATAATTTAATACTATTCATAGATTCAGTGCGAGATCCTGGTAATCTTGGAACTCTTATAAGGTTGGCCGATTGGTTCGGAGTTACACAGATAGTTGCTTCAGAAGATACTGTTGAATGGACAAATCCAAAAGTTATTCAAAGTACTATGGGCTCTTTTATTAGAATTCAACCTACTTATGTAAATCCAGCTTCTTTTTTTAACAATGTAAAGGGTAAAACAGAAATTTTTGCTGCAGATTTAACTGGAGAAAATATTTATACCTCAAAATTGAGCAACCATGGAATTTTAATAGTAAGTAGCGAATCTCATGGATTGAGCGAATCAATAGAACCATTTGTGAATCGAAGAATACATATTCCTAAATTTTCTGAACAGCTTTCATCAGCAGAATCTTTAAATGTCGCAACGGCTGCAGCCATTTTACTTTCCGAATTCAAAAGAAAAAATATTCTCAACGGGAAAATTTGAATTGAATGTTATCCTATATAATTGTAAAATAAAGTTTATATATCAATTCTGGTATTATGTAATTCTTTAGGAAGAGTAAGGTTATTTTTTAACTTGCCAAGCATATAAAAACTCTAATTATAATGAATAGAATTTTATTCTTAATCGTAATAACTTTTACAGTTTCATCTGTTGTGCAAGGTCAGCAGCTTCTTTCTCCAAATGGTCATCTAAAAATGGTTTTTGCTTTGCAAACCGACGGAACTCCAACTTATCAGCTCGATTATAAAGATAAGAAAATCATCAAACAAAGTAAACTCGGAATTGAGCTAAAAAATGATTCTATTTCCTTAATGAACAACTTTGAAGTTGTATCGTCAGAAAATTCTTTCAACGATTCAAGTTGGGAACCAGTTTTGGGTGAAGTAAAATCGATTCGAAATCAGTATCATGAACTTTTAATTACGCTTAAGCAAAAAGAAACTGATCGCACTTTGATTATTCGTTTTCGTTTGTTTAACGATGGGCTTGGCTTTCGCTATGAATTCCCAACTCAAAAAAACCTGGTATATTTCACCATCAAAGAGGAACAAACCGAATTTGCTATGACTGGCGATCATACTGCATATTGGTTGGCTGGAGATTATGATACTCAGGAGTACGATTATACGATATCAAAATTATCTGAAATCCGAAAATTATCTAAAGACGCTGTCACGCCGAATGCAGCACAAACACAGTTTTCCCCAACTGGTGTGCAAACAGCATTAATGATGAAAACATCAGAAGGACTTTACCTCAATTTGCATGAAGCAGCACTTATTGATTATTCGTGTATGCATTTAAACTTGGATGACCAAACGATGATTTTTAAATCTTGGCTAACTCCTGATGCTAATGGAGACAAAGGTCATTTGCAATCGCCTTGTAAAACTCCGTGGCGAACAATAATGGTCAGTGAAAATGCATGTGATATTTTAGCTTCGAAGATAACTTACAATCTAAACGAGCCAAGTAAAATACAAAACACTTCATGGATACGTCCCATAAAATATGTGGGTGTTTGGTGGGAAATGATTACTGGAAAAAGTTCATGGTCATATACCGATGATCTTTTTTCTGTTCAACCCGGTATTACCAATTATGCTAAAACAAAACCAAATGGAACCCACGGCGCAACAACAGCAAACGTCAAAAGATACATTGACTTCGCCTCACTCCATGGTTTTGGTGGCGTCCTCGTTGAAGGTTGGAATTAAGGTTGGGAAGATTGGTTCGGACATTCTAAAGACTATGTTTTTGATTTTGTGACGCCTTATCCAGATTTCAATGTAAATGAATTACGAGATTACGCGAAATCAAAAGGAATCAAACTCATCATGCATCATGAGACATCAGGTTCTACAAGGAACTATGAACGTCATATTGATACAGCCTTTAAATTTATGAAGGCAAATGGCTATGATGCTGTGAAAACGGGATATGTAGGCCCAATTTTGCCCAGAGGTTCTTTTCATTACGATCAGTGGACGAATAACCATTATCAATATGTAATTGAGAAGGCAGCTTCTTATCAAATTATGGTGAATGCGCATGAAGCTGTGCGCCCTACAGGAATTGCACGGACTTGGCCAAATATGATAGGTAACGAATCTGCACGGGGTACCGAGTTTCAGGCATTTGGAGGCTCAAAACCAAATCATGTTACTATTTTACCATTCACTAGATTAATAGGCGGCCCAATGGATTATACTCCAGGAATATTTGAAATGGATATTAGTAAATTGAATCCTAAGAATACTTCTCGCTGCAACAGCACACTTGCAAATCAATTGGCGCTGTATGTAACAATGTACAGTCCGCTTCAGATGGCTGCAGATTTGCCTGAAAACTACAATCGGTTTTTAGATGCATTTCAATTTATAAAAGATGTTGCCATTGATTGGGACGATAGCAAATACTTGGAGGCTGAACCTGGTCAATTTATCACAGTTGTGAGGAAAGCAAAAGGAAGCTCAAGTTGGTTTTTAGGTAATGTAAATGGAGAAACACCACGCGTTTCTCATTTAAATTTAGATTTCTTAGAAGCAAAGAAAACATACGAAGCAACTATTTATGCAGATGATAAAGCTGCGCATTACAAAACAAATCCACAAGCGTATACCATTCGAAAAATTCGCGTAACAAACAAATCAAAACTAATTCAATGGTCAGCTTCAGGCGGAGGATTTGCAATTAGTTTTGTGGAAGTTAAATAAACATACGAATTAGTGTTATTACCTGATTTGTATTAAACTCCATATATGTTATATAATTAATATTATGTTAAATCGTAACATCCAAGAAAAGAGGCTACTAACCTCTTTGTCTTTTTTATGGTTCTAATCTTTTCTTTACTTCATTGTATTTATCTGTCATGTTTAATCGACTATAAATTTGCTTTAAAGTTTTAAGAAGCGGCACAATATCTTGACTGTCGGCTGGAGCTAATTCTAAAGCCTTTTCTAAATTTGGTAAAGCCAAATTAAATTCAACTTCTGCAGTTTTATTGATGGCATCATACTTCTTGGTGTCTTTTTCTGCGTTTGCTTTATCAATGAGTGCTTTTCCGGAATTATTGTACAAAGCTCCCAAATTAAAATAAGCTTCCCAATAATCAGCTTTCAACTCAATAGCCTTTTTATAGGCTGCAATTGCCTGTTCTCTTTTACCTAAGTCTTCGTAAACAGTACCTGCAGCATAATGCAACAGCTGATTTGTTGGATCTTTTTCTATTGCCAATCCTAGCAATTTCTCAGCTTCTGCAGCCTTGCCGCGCAACAAATAGTAATTGAGCTCTTCTGTTAACAAACGTTGGTCGTTTGGAAATGCTATACGCGCTTCACCCAAAACCTTCATTGCGGCAGTTGTATCTCCTTTCTGTTGATATACTTTGTATAATGAAATATACTTTCCTCCATCTTTTTCTTTACCAAACCCAATTAATTTGGTGAGATATTCCTGTGCTTTGTCTAAATTTTTACCTCTTATTGCTGCAATACTTGAGTTTTCAATCGCGCTTGTGTCTAATATTCCATTTTTAGCCGATAATGCCGCAGATTCTTCAAACATGCTAAGTGCAGCATTAAAGTCGTTCTTATTAAATGCAGCAATACCGAGATTTCTATATCCAGCTTGAGCTTTTCCGAAACATTCAATTGCAAATTCGTATTTAGGATCTAACTCATAAGCCTTCTTATATGACTCAACTGCGACAAGTAAAGGGTTTTGTCCGTTTTCAGTGAAAACAGGATTTTTGCTATCATTCATTGCCCAATAAACATTGCCTTTATAATACCATGTCTTAGGTTTTCCGCTTGTACTTTCATTTGCAGACGCTTCATCAATAAAAGTTTTGGCATTTTTTAATACTTCTATATCAGTTTTGTCCTGCAAGTACATTTTTAACGAATTGTACGCGCTAACTACTTTGCTTTGTTGCCCTTGCACATTTAAACTGAGTGAAGCAGCAAAAACTACGATTGCTAATTTATTCATTGGTTTCTGTTTTAATCTTGAGTTGGTTCTGTTGGTTCGGTAGAGTCAATTATATCAGTAGCAGTTCCTTCATTTAATTCCCCTGCACTTCCCTCCTCTTCTTCATCCTCTTCTTTTGACACTTTTGTTACAGCAGCAATACTTTCAGAGCCTTTTAAGTTTATCAATTTCACTCCTTGGGTATTTCTTCCCATTACCCTTAAATCTTCTATAGGAGTTCTAATTGCAACACCTGATCTGGTAATTATCATCAAATCCTCATCGTCTTTTACTCCTAAAATGGCTATTAGAGCACCAGTTTTCTCAGTAATGTTAATTGTTTTTACACCTTTTCCACCTCTGTTTGTAATACGGTATTCTTCAATTTCAGAACGTTTTCCAAATCCTTTTTCTGAAACGACCAGAATTTGAGTATTTAAATCTTCTGCACAAACCATTCCAACTACTTCATCATTTTCATTCGCCAAAGTCACACCCCTTACTCCTGCTGCATTTCTTCCCATTCCTCTTACTTTACTTTCAGGGAAACGAATGGCTCTACCTGATTTCAAAGCCATCATTATTTCACACTTATCATTTGTTAATCTGGCTTCTAATAAAGATTCACCTTCTCTAACTGTAATTGCATTGATACCATTCACCCTTGGTCTTGAGTACGCTTCTAACAATGTTTTTTTAATGGTACCTTTATTCGTACACATTATAATGTAGTGATTATTGATGTATTCCTCATTTGAAAGACTGGTAACATTTACATATGCTACCACTTTATCATCAGGAGGAATATTTACTAAATTCTGAATCGCTCTTCCTTTAGATGTTTTTGTTCCTTCGGGAACTTCAAAAGCACGCATCCAGAAACATCTTCCTGCGCGGGTAAAGAACAAGAGATAATTATGGGTTGTTGCCATAAATAAATGCTCTAAGAAATCTTCATCGCGTGTATTTGAACCCATTGAACCTTTTCCTCCTCTTTTTTGAGTGCGGTATTCATTGAGGTTTGTTCTTTTAATATAGCCCATATGGGAAACGGTAATCACACAAGGTTCATCAGCAATGATGTCTTCCATGCGCATATCTTCTGCAGAATAAACAATTACAGAGCGTCTTTCATCTCCGTATTTATCTCTAATTTCTGCTAATTCCGTTTTTATAATACTCATTCTTAAATCTTCATTCGCAAGAATTTCTTTTAAGTGTTCGATGGTTTTCATCAACTCATCAAATTCCTCACGAATTTTATCTCTTTCTAGTCCAGTTAAACGTTGAAGTGTTAAGTTTAATATAGCCCTTGATTGAATTTCTGACAATTCAAAAGTTTCCATTAATCCTACACGCGCATCATCTGGGGTTCTTGAAGCCCTAATCAAAGCTATAACTGCATCTAAATGATCTAATGCAATTAAATATCCTTGTAAAATATGAGCTCTTTTCTCTGCCTGGTCTAAATCAAATTGTGTTCTTCTTATAACAACTTCATGTCTATGTTCTACATAATATGCAATGAGTTGCTTAATATTTAACAACTCGGGTTTCCCATGATTAAGGGCAATGTTATTAACTGAGAATGAAGATTGTAGTTGTGTATACTTAAATAGATTGTTTAAAACAACGTTCGTAATTGCATCGCGTTTTAGTTCATACACGATGCGCATTCCATCGCGATCTGATTCATCACGAATATCACTAATTCCTTCAATTTTCTTATCATTAATAAGGTCGGCTGTCTTTTTAATCATTTCTGCCTTATTTACCATATAAGGAATTTCAGAAACAATGATTCGTTCGCGACCAGTATCAGCTTGTTCTACAGAAGTTTTAGCACGCATAACTACACGCCCTCTTCCTGTTTCAAAAGCTTCTTTCACGCCTTCATAACCATATATAATACCACCTGTTGGAAAATCTGGAGCTTTTACATGCTGCATAATTTCAGCAATGGTTATTTCTCTATTATCTATGTATGCAATGGTGGCATTGATTACCTCTGTTAGATTATGCGGAGGCATATTCGTAGCCATACCAACAGCAATTCCAGAAGCTCCATTTATTAAAAGGTTTGGAATTCTTGCAGGTAAAACTGTAGGTTCTTCTAATGAATCATCGAAATTGAGTCTGAAATCGACAGTATTTTTATCGATATCTGCCAACATTTCTTCAGCTATTCTTTTTAAGCGCGCTTCTGTATAACGCATTGCAGCCGGACTATCACCATCAACTGAACCAAAGTTTCCCTGACCGTCAACCAAAGTGTACCTTAAACTCCACTCTTGCGCCATACGCACCATTGCGTCGTAAACAGATGTATCTCCATGTGGGTGATACTTACCTAAAACTTCACCAACAATACGCGCTGATTTCTTATGTGGCCTATTTGCAGCCACACCTAATTCCTGCATTCCAAAAAGCACTCTTCTATGAACGGGCTTCAATCCATCTCTTACATCTGGTAAAGCACGTGACACAATTACCGACATAGAATAGTCGATATATGCAGTCTTCATTTCATCTTCGATATTAATCGGAATAATTTTTTCTCCTTCTGCCATAATTTCAGTTAAACACTTAGTGTATGATAGTTGTTATGCTATCGTAAATTTTAAAGGTGCGAAGATAAAGAAATGGTTCTTTTAACCTTAATTTTAGATGAACTTGTATTAACATTTTTCTGTTTGTAATTAACAATTTAAAATGAATGATTGCATTACAATGAGAATAAATTTGTAACCACAGTTCAAATAAAGAAGTTTACTATATTTGAAATAACCAAATGCAATAACTACCGAAAGCTATGGAAGCCAGATTTTCACCAAGAGTTAAAGACGTAATTTCCTACAGTCGCGAAGAAGCCCTGCGATTAGGACATGATTATATGGGCGTAGAACATTTACTGTTAGGCATCATTCGCGAAGGTGAAGGCATGGCGATAAAGATTTTAAAGAACCTTCAAGTTGATATTGCTGAGTTGCGCAGACAAATTGAAGCTTCTATTAAGGTATCAACAGGTAAATCAATAAACCTCAATCAGATACCATTAGTAAAACAAGCTGAAAAGGCACTCAAAGTAACTTATTTAGAGGCACGTTTATTTAAAACCAACCTCATAGGAACTGAGCACCTTTTATTAGCTATTTTAAAAGACGAAGACAATATTGTAACTAAAACACTAGAAAAATTTAACGTGAACTACACTACAGTTAGAGATGAGTTGAAAAACTTATTAACAGAAGAGCCACGTGCTCAAGCTTCAGGTAATCCATTAGACGATGATGGAGATGAAGATTCAGGAACTTTTGGAAATACAGGATCGAAGAAAGTTTCTGACACAAAATCGAAAACTCCTGTATTAGATAATTTTGGCAGAGACCTTACTAAAGCTGCTGACGAAGGAAAATTAGACCCAATTGTAGGTCGTGAAAAAGAAATTGAGAGGGTTTCTCAAATCTTATCCAGAAGAAAAAAGAACAATCCTATATTAATTGGTGAACCAGGTGTTGGTAAATCCGCAATTGCTGAAGGTTTAGCTTTGCGTATAGTTCAAAAGAAAGTATCCCGTGTTTTATTCGATAAACGAGTAATAACGCTCGATTTGGCTTCACTGGTTGCTGGAACAAAATACCGTGGGCAATTTGAAGAACGCATGAAAGCCGTTTTAAATGAACTTGAAAAATCTCCCGATGTAATTTTGTTTATTGATGAAATACATACTATAGTTGGTGCCGGTGGAGCAAGCGGCTCATTAGATGCTTCAAATATGTTCAAACCAGCATTAGCTAGAGGTGAAATTCAATGCATTGGAGCAACAACATTAGATGAATATCGCCAGTATATTGAAAAAGACGGAGCTTTGGAACGCAGATTCCAAAAAGTAATCGTTGACCCAACTTCTGAAGAGGAAACATTCCAAATTTTGAATAATATTAAAGGTAAATATGAAGACCACCATAATGTAACTTACACTCCTGAAGCTTTAAAAGCATGTGTTAGTCTTACGCAGCGTTATGTAAGCGACAGACATTTGCCAGATAAAGCAATTGATGCTTTAGATGAGGCAGGTTCTCGTGTACACATTACTAATATACATGTACCACAAAACATCTTAGACATAGAAAGTAAAATTGAAGATGTAAAGGCTGAGAAAATTCAGGTTGTAAAAAGTCAGAAATACGAAGAGGCAGCTCGCCTGCGTGATAAGGAAAAACAGCTGATTGAACAACTAGATGCTGCCAAGAAAGTATGGGAAGAAGATACCAGAAATAATAGACAAATTGTATCTGAAGACAATGTTGCAGAAGTAGTTGCAATGATGACTGGAGTTCCTACACAACGTATCGCTCAAAATGAAAGTGCAAGGTTGATGAAAATGTTTGAAGAGATTAATGGTAAAGTTATTGGTCAAGAAGCTGCCATTAAAAAAGTAGTAAAAGCGATTCAAAGAAACCGTGCAGGTTTGAAAGACCCTAATAGACCAATTGGTTCATTCATTTTCTTGGGCCCTACCGGTGTTGGTAAAACTCAATTAGCAAAAGTACTTTCAAGGTATTTATTCGATAGTGATGATGCTTTGATTCGGATTGATATGAGCGAATACATGGAAAAATTCGCAGTATCGAGACTAATTGGCGCACCTCCAGGTTATGTTGGTTATGAAGAAGGTGGACAGTTAACAGAAAAAGTAAGAAGAAAACCATATTCTGTTGTGTTGCTGGATGAGATAGAAAAAGCACATCCCGATGTATTTAATTTATTGCTACAGGTGCTTGATGACGGACAATTGACAGATAGCTTGGGAAGAAAAATTGATTTCAAGAATGCGATTATCATTATGACTTCCAATATTGGTTCCCGTCAATTGAAAGATTTCGGACAAGGAGTTGGTTTTAGCACCAGCGCCAAGGTTTCTACAGCAAGCGACCATGATAAAGGAGTAGTTGAAAGTGCATTGAAAAAAGCATTTGCGCCTGAGTTTTTAAATCGTGTGGATGATGTAATTATGTTCAATGGTTTATCCAAAGAGAATATCAACGAAATTATTGATATTGAACTTTCTCAATTATATAATAGAATCGAGAAAATGGGCTACAAAATTAAATTGGATGAAACTGCCCGAGATTTTATAGTAGAAAAAGGCTATGATTCTCAATTTGGTGCACGTCCTTTAAAAAGAGCGATACAGAAATATGTAGAAGATCCATTAGCAGAACATATTATAAATGCCAATCTTCAAGAAGGCGATACCATCAATCTAGGATTCGATGAAGAAAAGAAAGAAGTTTTCGTGAAGATAGTAAAAGCGAAAAAGAAGAAAAAATCGGAAGACACTGCCGAAAGTGAATAAACTGAAAGCCTCGCCTAAAGCGGGGCTTTTTTATTCTATAATTCATCAATTACCGAGTAATAATAATCTTGTATGCAACTTTCTTTTTTCGTGAGATTAAAGTTTAAGCCTAATCTGATAAACAATCCATTTTCAATTGTATAATCTAATGGACCGATAAAAGTATTTAATATTGTTTTGCTTCTCGTTGTATAGCCTAAGTAAAAAGAAGGTTGAATAAAATTATCAGTTTTTAGAATTCCCTGAACGCCTATTTGTAGTTCTTTTCTTTGAATAGAAACCAGTTTTATAGGATTGTATTTCGACAATTGGCTATTTAAATTATTGAAACCACCTTGAGGAGCTGTGTAAAAACGAAACAGCATTTTTTTACCGTAATGAAGATAACTGATGTTAAATGGAAGGAATATGTTTAACCTGTTTTTATCATTTAACCTTATTCTTGAGCCTAGAATTGGGAAAAACCTCCCTTCTCCAAACAGATAAGATAAAGAAAGCCCGACTGTCCAGTTAAAAATTTTGTTTTGAGTTCTTTGATAAATGGCTAGACCAGTAAATCTTATAGGAGATTCATTAATTGCATAATCTTCATATTGTTTTAATGCATTGGCTTGAAATACAACATATCCCTTTAACTTTTGCTTATCTTGAATTACGGCACGAATGCCAATTTGAGAAGTTTGTAAGTGTAAGCGTTGAGAAATACCAGAAAGTTGAAAAGGCTGATTAACATGTCTTAATGCTAAATTCAACCTGAATAGGAAATTTTTATTCCTTTCCGAAGGTAGTTTTGTAAATAAAGGAATGGCTATATCAAATGTGTTTCTGTGTGTAGATATATATGCATTTGTATCTACTATGGCTCTTTTTTGATTCCGTTGAATACTATAATTAATCAAAAAAGGATTGACTATACTCTTTGAATTGCAGGTATCAATTTGCGCATTCGAATTTATTGTCAAACAAAATAATGTTATATAAACCAATATTTTTTTCATGTAGGCAAGACAAACTAACTTATAAATAGTTTATCCCGTAATTTGAAATATAATTTAATATCTTCATTGAAGTACATTTAAATCTAGAAATTTTAAAGGTAATTTTATTTTTCAAAAAATGTTGAATTTCAAAAAGGGATAATCCCAACTAATGCAATAGAAATAGCTCATTCTTCGCTTTCTATCGCATAATTTGGGTTTATTGCATAGATTTGCAAAGATGGGCATATTTCTTTTTATTCTATTTCTTAGTATTTTCAGCATAGCTATCGTTAGACTCCCATTATTCAGTAAAAGCAATTTAAAAATATCTGTTTTACTTGGAGTGTATTATTTAAAAGTACTTTCAGGAATTGCAATAACCATCATTTATACCTATTACTACAAAGACAGAAGTACATCTGATATTTATAAGTATTTTGATGATGCAAAAATTATTTGTACAGCAATTAAGGAGCAACCTAAAATTTATGTGGAATTAGTTTTTGGTTTAAATGAAAATTCAGCAGATCATATAAAATATACTTCCCAAATGCGAAACTGGTCTTCACTAGATGAAAACTGGTTAAAGTATACAAAAACTAAAGACACCAATTTTTTCAATTCCAATAGGATTGTAACAAGAATAAATGCTTTGTTAATTCCTATTTCAAATGGGAATATTTTTATTCATGTGCTTTTCTTTAGCTTTCTCTCATTTATTGGTTTGTTTTATTTATTCAAACAAATTAGTATGCAATTAAAGGACAACAACCTTTTAATTTTCATAATAGTTTTTTTGCTCCCTTCTACCCTATTATGGTGTTCAGGAACATTAAAAGATACGCTGGTTCTAAGTTTTGTGAATATTTTAATTTATAGTTTATTTAAATTTGAAAAGCAACCATTCAACCTAGTTACCTTATTTTTTATAACCCTTCTACTTTATTTAATTGTTTTAACAAAGTATTACGTTGCAATTGCACTTATTCCTGTTTTGCTCGGATATGCTTTTAAAAGAATGTTTAAAACAGGGGTTTTAAAAAGTTATATCATTATTGTTTGTACACTTCTTATTTGTTCTTTTGTTTTACCATTATTTTTGCCCGCCTTAGATATCTGGCAGGTATTAATTGATAAACGCGAGGAATCTTTAAAAACTGCAATTTGGGCGGAGGCGAATCATCAGATTTTTTACAATACAATTTCAAATCAGGTAGGAGAAATACTTATAAACATTCCACTTTCTATATTTAATGCGGTATTTAGACCATTTATTTGGGAAGCAGGAAATTCACCATTTATTTTATTGTCAGGAGCTGAAAATGGCTTAATCGCTTTTTTCATAATTTATTGTTTGGTCAAAATTGATATTAATAAATTAAATAGCGAGTTGCTGATATTCTTCTTGATTTTTTCAATTTCCTCAGCCTTTATTATTGGTTTTACTACTCCTATAACTGGCGGATTAGTAAGGTATAAAACAATTTTCTTAATTTATTTGCTACTTTCTGCTATTCAGCTTAGCAGTACTAGATTTTTTCTTCCTCAAAAAGTTTCAAATTCTATTTTCAAATAGACTTTTCATTAATAAAATAAGCACTTTATTTTTTCTCATAAATTCTAATAGCTTCCAAAGTTGAGGAAACACCTAATTTTTTAATTATATTTTTTTTGTGAATTTTAATTGTTTGGAAGCTAATTTCTAACATTACTGCTATTTCTTTTGATTTAAGTCCTTTTGAAGCAAGGTTTAAAACTTCTATCTCTCTTGCGCTTAAATCCTTTATTAAACTGTGACTAACTTTATTTTTGTGCTTTATAACCCATGAGTTTTGGTCGCTTTTTAAATAACCAATAACCTCACTAAAATTATTGTTATCTGGAACGGACACAATATAGCCGAAGTCAATTGGAAAAGACAAATCTTGACTTACAATAATCTTATTCATTTGCATTACCCAAATAAATCCGCCTTCTTTTGATTTTAGCCTATAGTTTATCTTAAATGAAATTGTTTCTTTTTCTTTTTCATCGAGTAGCTTAATTGTATTAGAAACTTTTTTAAGAATACTAAACAAAGAAGCAGAATCTTCTGGATGCATGTGATTAACTAAACTCTGCACTCCGATTTCTATCTCCTCGTCTTTATTTATACCTAATAAATCTTTTAAATAATCACTTAAATAAAGATATTTACCAGAAGAATAATCGACAAGATACACACCAATCTGCATTTCTTCCATTAATTGAAGTTCAGTAGATATGCTTTCGAGATATTTTCCAATATCTCGATTAAAGTTCAGTTTCTTGAATTGTTTTAAAGTACCTTCAAAAATACTCTCCTTATTATTATCTGAATTCTTTGTTTTTTTGTTAGGGGCCAACACATTTCAATTAAGAGGCCAATCTAACTAAGAAAACAATCACTTGTTTATACCTATAAAGGGGTATTTTTCACGCCCTCTTTATAAGCTTTTCAATTCAGTTGCAAGTGCCGTTAATACTGATTTCGCGTCGCCAAAAAGCATACTGTTTTTAGGATTATAAAACAACTCATTATCAATTCCTGCATAACCAGCATTCATTGATCTTTTGTTTACTATGATATGATGCGCAGCTTCTACATCTAAAATTGGCATTCCGTAAATTGGACTTGAAGGGTCATTTTTTGCAGCTGGATTTACTACATCATTTGCGCCTACAACTAAAACAACGTCAGTAGTGGCAAATTCTGGATTTATCTCTTCCATTTCTGAAAGTTTGCTATAATCAACACTAGATTCTGCTAAAAGTACATTCATATGGCCTGGCATTCTGCCCGCAACTGGATGAATTGCATATTTGACTTCTACGCCTCTGGATTCTAAAATCAACTCTATTTCATGTATTACGTGTTGCGCCTGTGCAACAGCAAGACCATATCCAGGAACAATAATAACTTTTTTAGAATAGTTCATCAATACTGCCAAGTCAGCAACTTGAATGTCTTTTATTGTTCCACCAGATTTAGAAGTAGATTCCAAGCTTGCTCCTCCTCCACCAAATGCTCCAAAAATTACACTACTCAACGAGCGATTCATTGCCTTACACATAACAATTGTAAGCAATGTTCCTGCTGAGCCGACTAATATTCCTCCTGTTAGCATGGCCTTGTTTCCGTAAAGGAAACCACCAAAAGCAGCTGCTAAACCCGTAAATGAATTTAACAGAGATATAACCACAGGCATATCGGCACCTCCAATTGGTATTACGAATAGAATTCCATAAAAAACAGATAAGCCTAAAAGAATGTAAAGATTAATATCATTATTGTAATCTTCATTTACAATCATAAGCCCAACCAAACCAACAATTACAGCCATCAAAACTGTATTAATAATATTGTAAGAAGGTATTCTAATGGCCTTAGAAAGGCTTCCATTTAATTTTGCGAAAGCAATCATACTTCCAGAAAAAGAAACAGTTCCAATTACTAGTCCTGCAGTTACCGCCAACAATGAACCAGTTTCTGAAGAAAGATGTGGGTATTCAATTAAAGATATTAATGCAGCGCAAGCACCACCCATTCCGTTAAAAAGGGAAACCAATTCAGGCATTTTTGTCATGGCAACTTTTCGGGCTGTAATCCAACCAGCAACCGTTCCGATTCCAATAGCTGCAGCAATTAAAACGTATATCAAAGGCTGAACTTCACCTTCGTGTAAAAGTATGGTAGCAATGATTGCCAGAGTCATACCAGCTGCTCCTATTAAATTTCCATTTCGGGCTGTTTTAGGATTTCCCATTAACTTTAATCCAAAAATAAATGTTACTGATGCAATCAAGTAACTAATTTCTAATAATGAAAGTGAAATCATCTGCTTACTTTTTCTTTTTAAACAATTCCAACATACGGTCTGTAACCACAAAACCACCAACTACATTTAAAGTCCCAAGCAAAACTGCTAAAAACCCTAACGCTAAATCTAAATAGGCATCTGCCTTCAAATTTAACATTACGTAAATCGCACCAACTATTACTACTCCGTGAATAGCATTTGCACCCGACATTAATGGTGTGTGCAGCACAGTTGGCACATGACCAATAATTTCTACACCAACAAAGATTGATAAGACAATGAAATAAATCATGTCAATATTTTGCTGAATAAATGTAAGTATCTCTTCCATGTTAACTATTTGATATTGTTATATTTTAGACAATGCACTTGCATGAACAATTGAACCATTGTGAACAATTAATGCACCTTTTGTAATTTCTTCTTCCATTTCCCATTTAAAACCTTGATTATCGGCAAGATGATATAAGAAAGTACTTATGTTTTTTGCGTAAAGTTGACTTGCATTCATGGGTAATAAACTTGGTAAATTTGATTCACCAATTATAGTTACACCGTGTTTTACAACTGTTTTATTTAATTCACTGAGTGCGCAATTTCCACCTTGTTCCACCGCCATATCAACAATTACACTTCCCATTTTCATTTTTTCAACCATTGATGCCGGAATTAACATAGGAGCTTTCTTTCCTGGTATTAAAGCAGTTGTTATCACTATATCAGCATCAGCAACGTGTTTTTCAAGCAGGGCTTGTTGTTTTATTAAGAAATCTTCCGAAACACCTGTTACATAACCCCCTGCGGTTTGTATACTTTCATCACCTTTTACCTCAATAAAATAGGCACCCAGCGATTGTACCTGCTCTTTGGTTTCTGGTCTAATGTCACTTACTTCAACAATAGCACCTAATCTTTTTGCTGTTGCAATTGCTTGTAAACCAGCTACTCCGGCACCCATAATTAAAACTCTTGCCGGTTTTATTGTTCCTGCAGCTGTCATTAGCATGGGGAAAATTTTACCTAAAGCGTCGGCAGCAAGAATTACAGTTTTATAACCTGCTAAATTACTTTGAGAGCTGAGCGCATCCATTTTTTGAGCTCTTGAAATACGTGGAATTGCATCCATAGAAAAAATGGAAATACCTTGTTTCGCGGCTGCTTCAATTATTTGAGGAACTGTTGCTGCAAATACAAAACTGATGAGGATTGCTCCTTTTTTCATTAAGTGAATTTCTTCTATTTCGGGAGCATTAACTTTAAGCACAACATCGGCGTTTTGATAACCATTGCTGGCGTTATCAAGAATTGTAGCACCAATCTGAACATACAAATCGTCGCTGAAATAGGACGATTGGCCAGCATTTTTTTCCATCACAAGGTTAAAACCTTTGTTAACTAATTCCTTCGCAACATCTGGAGTGATGGCTACGCGGTTTTCTTTAAATTTTGTTTCTTTGGGAACGAATAGGTTCACGATGTTTCACATTTTCCGCAAATGTAAATGTTTCCAAACTTTATCAAACAATTACTTTCTAACACTGTTTCTTTTTTATGAAAATTGATAAAAGTAAAGTTACCCTAGTTGTTGGAGCCAGTGAAAACACGAGTAGGTATTCGAATATGGCAATAAAAAGGTTGCTTAACCATAAATTACCAGTGCTTGCAATGGGTTCCAAAAAGGGTGTCGTTGAAAATGTAAAAATAGAAACAGAATTTTCAAGTTTCAAAAATATCGATACGGTTACATTATACGTTGGACCTCAAAATCAAGCAGCACTTATTCCTCAAATCATTCATTTAAAACCAAGAAGAATTATTTTTAATCCAGGAACTGAAAATCCAGATTTTATTAAAGTTGCTAATGAAAATGGAATCAAAACTGAAATAGCCTGCACGCTTGTATTACTTTCCTTAGATTCTTATTAATAATTAACTACCAAAGATTACATTTGCAGTCTCAAAATCAACATGTCTATTTATACCGCTCACAAGGCAATTTTAACCATAATTGTTTTATTTTCATTCATAAACTTAAAAGGTCAATCAACCTTTACTGTTAGCGGTTATGTAAAAGATGGTGCAACAGGGGAATTTTTACCTGGAGCCAACGTATATCTTGGTGAAACAATGCAAGGCACCAATACCAACGCTTATGGTTTCTTTTCGTTAACTGCAAAAGCCGGAAAATATACCCTGAAAAGCTCTTACATTGGGTTTACCGATTTTCAACAAGTGCTGGATTTGTCAAAAGATGTCAGAATCAATATTACCATTTCATCAAAAGCCATTGAATCTAAAGAAGTAGAAATAATTGAAAAGAAAATAGAAGGTAATCTTAGTTCAACCGATATGGGAAGGGTTGAAGTTTCTATGGAGACCATAAAAAAACTTCCAGCATTTTTCGGTGAAGTTGATTTGGTTAAAATTGTGCAATTGCTTCCAGGAGTTAAAAATGCTGGTGAAGGAAATACTGGTTTATATGTTAGAGGTGGTGGCCCAGACCAAAATTTAGTATTGTTAGATGAAGCAGTTGTTTACAATGCAGCTCATTTACTTGGTTTCTTTTCTGTGTTTAATTCTGATGCAGTGAAAACAGTTGACTTACATAAAGGTGGAATGCCGACAAATTATGGGGGAAGATTAGCTTCCGTCTTAGATATTGGTATGAAAGAAGGAAATAACCAGCGCTTTAATGTAAATGGTGGAATTGGACTTATTTCTTCCAGACTAACTGTTCAGGGCCCAATAAAGAAAGATACTTCTTCATTTATTATTTCCGGAAGAAGAACTTATATTGATGTTTTAGCCAATCCATTTATAAAAGAATCGGCACCTACCAAAGGTTCTGGTTATTATTTTTATGATTTAAATACTAAGTTTAACTATAGAATTTCTGATAAAGACAGGGTATTTGTTTCTGGATATTTTGGAAGAGATGTTTTTACATTTAAAAGCAAAGACAGTGGATTTAATATCCGTATTCCTTGGGGAAATGCAACTGCTTCGGCCCGTTGGAACCATTTGTTTTCAAACAAGTTATTCCTGAATACTTCTTTTATTTTTTCTGATTATAATTTTCAGTCGAATGTAGAACAAACTGCATTTAAATTCAGCGTTTTTTCTGGAATTCGCGATTATAATTTGAAATCTGATTTCACTTGGTATGCAAAGCCTCAGCACCAGATTAAGTTTGGGGTAAACTATATTTATCATAGGTTTACACCTAGTAATGTTTCAGGTGAAATTGGAGGTGAAGCATTTGATTTAGGTCCTCCAGAAAGACTGTATGCGCATGAAGCGGCATTATATTTAAGTGATGACTATGATGTAACTGATAAATTGCGCATTCATGCTGGACTTCGAGCCACTTATTTTCAACATATTGGTCCATTTACTAGATACATAAAAAATGAATTCGGGCAAAAGATAGACTCTATAGTTTATAAAAGAGGAGAAGGAATTAAGGCCTATCCTAATATTGAACCACGATTACTTGTAAGGTACACACTCAATAAAAAGTCTTCTTTAAAGGCCTCCTTTACGCAAAATTATCAATACATTCATATCACTTCATTTGCTAATCAAAGCTTACCTACAGATTTGTGGTTTCCTTCCACTTCTTTGGTAAAACCGCAGTTTGGAACTCAGTACAGTTTAGGTTATTACAGAAATTTCAAGGAAAATGCCTGGGAAACAAGTGTAGAAGCTTATTACAAAACAATGGAAAATCAAATTGAGTACAAAGATGGAACTTTGCCAAGTAATGGTGTAAATGATAATCTTGACAACTACCTTACTTTTGGAAAAGGCGTAGCATACGGTGTAGAATTTTTTGTGAAAAAGGTTTTTGGAAAAACCAGTGGCTGGATTGGTTATACTTGGTCTAAAACCTTGCGTACTTTTCCTGAATTAAACAAAGGAAAAGAATTTTATGCAAGGTACGATAGAAGGCATGATTTATCAGTGGTTTTAACACATGAACTAAATAAAAAGTGGACTTTCGGAGCGGTGTTCGTTTATGCATCTGGAAATTTATTGTGGTTGCCTACAAGTGTGTATTATTTTGAAGGTAAGCCTATTGTAAACTATGGAGAAAGGAACAATTACCGTTTACCAGCTTATCATAGGTTAGATTTATCGGCAACTTGGACTGGACGTCAGGATAAGAAATTCAAATCGAGCTGGAATTTCTCTGTTTACAATGTTTACAGCAGGTTGAATCCTTTCTTTATTTATGTTCAAACAACTGGATCTCCACAACAAGGAAACTTGAAGAGTGAAGCAAGAAAAGTGTCATTGTTTCCTATTATTCCATCAGTAACCTATAATTTTAATTTTTAATGAAAAAGTTAAGCATTTTCAATACAGTTTTAGTTTTTGTGCTGATTATATTATTTACGAGTTGTGAGCGAGTTATAGATATAGAACTACCTAACGATGAAGATTTATTGGTTGTTGAAGGAACTATAGAATTAGGTGAATTTCCAAAAGTTTTGGTAACTAGAAATCAAGGCTTTTTCAATAATTTCCCGAGCGATTTTGAAGGATTTATAGATGCTTTTGTAATTAAAGATGCAATTGTAACTGTTAGCGACGGTGCTCAAACTTTTAACTTAACTTATATAGAAATACCCATTTATCCATTTTTCTTTTATACAAGTACCGATTTTACAGGAGAATTTGGTAAGAATTACAAATTAACAGTAACAGCTGATAATAAAACCGTTAAAGCCGTAACATCAATTAAACCACCCGTTCCAATAGATTCCTTATACTTTGGATTAAATGTTTTTGATGTAAATGAAGATAGTTTGGGGTTTATTTACTTGGAGTTTAAGGACCCTGATACCATTGGAAATGCCTATCGTATTTATGCGAAAAAGAGAATGGAACCTTTCTTTTTTCCAGTTGAGGGAACTACATTTAGCGACCAATTTATAAATGGTAGGAATTTTAGCATTTTTAGCGGGCAAAGTGATAAACCTTTTGGAATTCAAGATACCTTTGTTCCACAAGAATTCTTTTATAAACTTGGAGATACAGTTGATATAAGACTTGCTTCTGTTGATTACACGACATACGATTTTTATAACACATTAGAAGCCGCGGCTGGGGGGAATGGAAATCCTTTTTCTGCCCCAACAATTGTTAAAAGTAATATTGAAGGTGGTCTAGGAGTTTGGGCTGGACTTTCTTATACAACACAAACCGTTATTGCCAAACTACCGTAATAATAAAACTATGAACACTACAACAGAACAAGTTGATTGCCTTATAATAGGTTCAGGACCAGCAGGGTACACAGCAGCAATATATGCAGCAAGAGCAGATTTAAAACCATTACTCTATCAAGGATTACTGCCAGGTGGACAATTAACCATCACAACAGAGGTTGAAAATTATCCTGGTTATCCAAAAGGAACTCAAGGACCTGAAATGATGATAGATTTTGAAAACCAAGCTAAAAGATTTGGCACTGATGTTCGTTTTGGGTTGGCTACAAGAGTTGATTTTACTGGACCAATTCACAAAGTTTGGATTGATGATGAAAAACTAATAGAGGCAAAAACAGTAATTATTTCAACTGGTGCTGCAGCCAAATGGTTAGGATTAGAATCAGAACAGAAATATAATGGATTTGGCGTTTCTGCTTGTGCTGTATGCGATGGTTTTTTCTTCAGAGGTCAGGAAGTTGCAATTGTTGGTGGTGGCGATACTGCTGCAGAAGAAGCTACTTATCTTGCTAAACTATGCAAGAAAGTAACGATGATAATAAGAAGAGATGAACTAAGAGCCTCAAAAGCAATGCAACATAGGGTTTTTAACACGCCCAATATTGAAGTGCTTTTTAATACAGAAACGCTAGAAATTACAGGTGAACAAGCAGTTTCAGGAGCAAGGTTTAAAAATAGAATAACAGGAGAAGAATTTACAAGAGACATTACTGGATTTTTTGTAGCCATAGGTCATGAACCAAATTCAGGAATATTCAAAGATTGGTTGGAAACAGATGAAAATGGTTACATTATCACAACACCAGGTAGTTCAAGGACAAATGTGCCAGGCGTATTTGCAAGTGGAGATGTACAAGACCACATTTACCGTCAGGCTGTTACTGCGGCGGGAAGTGGTTGTATGGCCGCTTTAGATGCTGAAAGGTATTTGGCTGCAACTTTTCATTAACTACAAATCGTGGTCGGAGCAACCATTTGCTTCCCATTGATTGATATTGCTGAATGTAGTATCAGCAATTCCCTTTAAAGCTTCGTTGGTTAAAAACGCTTGGTGCCCTGTAATTAGCACATTTGGATATGATTTTAGCTTCTTATAGAGAGGATCATTTATGCTTTTCCCTTTCAGATTTCGAAAGAAAATAGCTTTTTCGTTTTCATACACATCCAAACCTGCAGCTGCAACAGTTCCAGCATCAAGTGCACTCATTAAATCTACTGTATTTACCAGACCTCCTCTTGCTGTATTTATTAATATGCATCCTTTTTTAAGTAAAGAGAAAGTTGTTTTGTTAAATAAATATTTGGTTGCTTCATTTAATGGGCAACACAATGAAATTACATCAGATTGCTTACAAAGCTCCTCGAAATAAGTGTAATTGATTGCTATTTCTTTTTGAAGCGCAGCATTTTCAGTTATATCATAAGCAAGTAATTTGCTACCAAAACCATGCATGATGCGCGCGAATGCGGCGCCAATTTTACCTGTTCCGATAATACCGACTGTTTTCCCATGTAAATCGAAACCTATTAACTTGTCGAGCCGAAAATCACCATCTTGCATTAACTGTTGTCCTAATAATAGTTTACGGTTCAATGCCATGAGTAATGCAACTGCGTGTTCTGCAATTGCGTAGGGCGAATACGCAGGAACGTTTGCCACTTTAATTCCAAGTTCCATTGCTTTACCGAGATCAACGTGGTCGTGACCAACAGAGCGCAAGGCAATGAACTTTATTCCTATTTCGTTTAGTTTCTCAAGGACCTCAGAAGAAACTACATCAGCTGTAAATACTGAAATAGCATCAAAACCTTCAGCTAAATTTACAGTTGATAAATTTAACTGAAGGTTTGATAACTCTAGTTGGTGCTTATTGGCATTTGCTTTTTCGACAAAGCTATTGTCAAAACCGTGTATGCTGTAGAAAAGAACTTTCACATGAATTGTTTAAAAGAAAGATGCAAAAGAAAACTATTGCACAGTCGGTAAATGTAAATTTAATTTACCGAGTGTTTCTGTAAAATAGCGTACAACTCGTCTTTTAAAAAAACTCTTTTCAGTCTATAATCTGTAAGTACTTGGTCTGTAGTAATCTCCGCTCCCGATTCAATGCGATGTACGGCTTTATTAACTTCGTGATATTCATCATACAATTTTTTAAAATGCGTGTCGGAGACTTTTAGTTCGTGAATGGCATCATGCATTTCTGGGAATTCGTGGTATAAATCGTGGTTTTCCATATTTTTTTTAAGTTTATGCTGCAAAGGTATTTTATAATTGATGTGGTTAATTGACATTTATCATATCTGAATAAAATTAAAATCACTTCATTTTGAGGATAAATTGGTTTGATTCTGCACTTTAGGTGTTCTAATTTGCAAAACTCTCCGCCGTTTCATAAATTTCCCTAATCTAACATCGTAACTATCAGGAAAAACTAGGCAAGTAGAACAATTTGGAAGTTTATAATTTAAATATGTTGCTAAAAGCCATGTTTTACCGCTGAACTCATCATAATGTTGACTATTCTTAAGGAATCTAACATTTACATCATAAATGGCTTGAACGCGTTGCCCATCTATATTTTTACTTTTCCAAAACATTTCACCAGATGAATTATATGCTAGTGACTTTAGAAACACTACCTGGATGCCATTAAAAACAGTAACAATCTTTGCGAATTTCTTTAAATCTTATGTATCATATGGAAATTCTGTGAGGGATTGAATTACATTTTTTTTGGTTGATTGGATTCATGTAAATTTTCAAAGGAAAAAATTTTTAAATTTTAATTTATTTGGACCAAAATTTCGTATTTATGTAATACCAAAAATCTGTAAATGAGATACATATTCCTCTTAGCCTTATTGCAATGTTTTACCAAAATAAGCTCTTCACAAACAACTCTAGACGTATGTATTCAAATAAATGCTCAGATAAATTCTAACAATAATTCTATAGAGTTAAGCTGGACATTAAATAATCTTGCTACACAGTATTCGCTTTACAGAAAAACAATAGCTGATGTTAACTGGGGAAATGCAATTACTGTATTGGGACCAGATCAGAATACTTATTCCGATTTTAACGTTTCTCAAGGAGAATATTATGAATATAAGGTTTCCTCAACAGGCATTATTCCAGCATCAGGTTATATTTTGGCAGGAAATATTGTTAACTATACGGAAAACAGGGGTAAAATGATATTATTGGTTGATAATACCCTATCTGAAAGTTTGGTTAATGAGATAAAAACACTAATTGCTGATTTAGAGGGAGATGGATATGAGGTAATAAGACATGATGTTGCAAGGGAAGAATCTGTGGTTAACATTAAGCAAATAATTGTTAATGAATACAATGCGGATCCATTAAATGTAAAATCAATTTTTTTATTAGGGCATATTCCAGTTCCTTACAGCGGATTTATTGTTCCCGACGGACACCCAGAGCACAAAGGTGCTTGGCCAGCAGATGTTTATTATGCAGATATGGATGGTATTTGGACAGACAACTCTGTAAATTCATCAACTGCAGCAGATATAAGAAATTGGAATATACCTGGTGATGGTAAATTCGACCAAAGCGAATTAACATCAGAATTGGAACTTGAAATAGGAAGAGTAGATTTTTCTGATTTGCCTTCTTTTTTAGCGACAGAAACCGAGTTACTCCGGAGTTACTTGGTTAAAAATCATGCTTATAAAATAAAAGAATACTCACCTGAAAAACGTGCTTTAATTGAAGATAATTTTGGATACTTTTCAGGTGAAGCCTTTGCAGCAGGAGCCTGGAGAAGTTTTTCACCATTGGTAGGAAACGGAAACGTATTTTCAGGAGATTTTACAAGTGATTTAACAAATGGAAGTTACCTGTGGGCATACGGTTGTGGTTCTGGAAGTTATAATGCAGCAGCCGGAATAGGAACTACAGAAGAATTTGCAGGTTCTGAGTTAAATGCTACTTTCACCATGTTGTTTGGAAGTTATTTTGGAGACTGGGACAATAGCAATAATTTTTTGAGGAGTATCTTAGCACAAGGCAAAACTTTAAGTTGTGCTTGGTCTGGAAGGCCATATTGGACCCTTCATCCAATGGCTATTGGTAAAAACTTGGGGTATTGTACAAAACTGACTCAGAATAATTTATCAACCTATGATTATGGTTATGGACCGCAATTAGTGCATATTGCATTAATGGGCGACCCAAGTTTGAGAAATGATGTATTGGCGCCAATTACCGATTTAACAAGTTCATTAGATTTAAATAACTGCGTGCTCAACTGGACAGCTTCGACAGATACAGTGAGAGGTTATAATGTGTACAGAAAACAATTACCGGATGGAGATTTTCAAAAATTAACTGAATCATTGATTGTAGAAACAACCTTTATTGATTCTTGTGTTATAGCCTTAGGAGAATATGTCTATATGATAAGAGGTGTAAAATTGATAAATACTGCTGCTGGTTCTTATTACAATAGCAGTATTGGCATTACAGACACAATTACTCAGGAACAAGAATTTAATTTAGTTGCAGCTGCTACTTACGAATACAATGGAAATTCTATTCAGTTTATTAACAGTTCCATAAATGCAAATCGATATTTATGGATATTTAGCAATCAGCTTACAAGTGAGGAAATTTCACCCTTGATTAATTTTGCGGAATCCTCATTTTCGGCAACACTTATTGCAGCTAATTCATGCATGACAGATACTTTATTTATTGAAGGAGAATTTCCTGTGGGAATAAATAAAACAATTGCCCAAGAAATTTCTGTTTACCCAAATCCTGCAAAAAATGAATTTAGCGTGATAAACACCAATTTATCAGATAATTTAGAAAGGATAGATATGTTTGATGTTACGGGAAAGCAAGTAAAAAGCATTCAAGTTAATTCCAATAAAACTGATGTTTTTGTTGAAGATTTAGAAACGGGAGTTTATTTGTTAAAATTCACCCTTTCTAAGGCGACCAATTATTTGAAATTGGTAGTATATTAGAAGTCTTTAGTATATTTAATGAAACGAAACGATTTTTTAAAATTCATTCCTTTACTACTTACTTTCCAAGCATTTAAACCATTGAGAAACTTAGAATACCTCACCAATAAGGAATTTAATTCTGATTTAATGCCAGTTTTGTTTTTAGGACATGGAAGTCCTATGAACGCAATTGAGGAAAATACATTTGTAAAAGGATTTAGAAATATAGCAGGAACTTTTCCTAAACCCAATGCTATTATTTGTATATCTGCTCATTGGTTTACCAAGGGCACTTATGTTACTGCAATGGATAATCCTAAAACTATACATGATTTTGGCGGATTTCCTGAAGCTTTATTCAATGTGCAATATCCAGCTCCAGGAAGTCCCGAATTGGCAAAGAAAACGAAGGAAGTTATTACACAAACAAATGTTACAGCTGATTTTGACTGGGGCTTAGACCATGGCACTTGGAGTGTTGTAAAACATTTGTATCCAAAAGCAGATGTTCCTGTTATTCAATTGAGTATTGATTATACAAAATCTGCACAATATCATTACGAATTGGCTGCTCAACTAAAAGTACTTCGAAATAAAGGAGTGCTGATAATTGGAAGTGGAAACATTATTCATAACCTTGGTTTAGTTGATTTTAGAAACATGAACAAGCCAAATTATGGCTTCGATTGGGCCATGGAGGCGCATTCTAAAATTAATGGCTATTTATCAGATAGGAATTACCAACCTTTAATAGATTACTCCAAACAAGGAAAAGCGTTTCAACTCGCAATTCCAACTGCAGAGCATTATTTACCAATGATTTATACTTTAGGCCTTCAAGTCAAAAGCGATAAAATGCTGCTTTTTAATGATGAATTAATGGCCGGTTCATTGAGTATGACCTCAATTAAACTAAGTGAATAATGGATTGCTTTTTTCCTTTTGGAAAGTTGATAATATCAAAGCAAGTAACATTACAGCAATACATCCTATAACATTGTACCAAAGGAAACTAATTGGGGTAAATGTATACAAGAGTAGTACAATTATTTGCCCAAAGAGAGTTGCTGAAAAAATTGCCTTACCTCCTACTCTTTTCAACCAAAGTGCTGTGATAAAGACCCCTAAAATAGTTCCATAAAACAATGAGCCGAGCACATTTACAGCTTCAATTAAACTATTACCAATATTATGGGCAAAACAAGCAATAAAAACACAGAATATTCCCCATAAAAACGTGTAAAATCTTGACCACCAATAATTGGAGGCATCATTCATAGATTCCTTTTTAAATGATTGGTGTAAATCAATAATAGATGAAGAAGCTAATGAGTTGAGCGCTGCAGCAATTGAGCCCCAGGCTGCTAAAAATATTATAGCGATAAGCAAACCAACAAGTCCTGTAGGCAGAAAATCAATCACGAAACGAAGGAAAATATAGTTGCTATCATTCGCATCTCCTTTAATTGAGTCAGAAGAAATCCATGATTTTACTTTGCTTCTTTGTTCTTTTGAGCTTTTCTCTAATTCCAGCAGTTTGCCCGCAATAAGCTTTTTTTCAACTTGATTTTCATTTTTAGAAAAAGCAACGTATTGGGTAACTAATTCCTTTTTTTGTGTTTGAATTTCAGCATATTTTATTTCCAGATTCTTTAATGAATCAGCATAAATTGGAGCGTTCCTTAATTCAGTAATTTGGGTTTCATTAAAGAAAACCGGTGCTTTATAAAATTGGTAAAATGAGAATACAAGCACACCGATAAGCAGGATTAAAAACTGCATGGGAATCTTTACCAATCCATTCATTAGCAATCCTGTTCTGCTTTCTTTCATGGATTTGGCTGTTAAGTATCGCCCAACCTGACTTTGATCCGTTCCAAAATAAGAAAGTGAAAGAAAAAAGCCACCAATAATACCGCTGAAAATATTGTACTTATCGCTCCAGTCAAATCCTTTTTCAGTAATACCAGTAGTTACAACATTCAATTTTCCCATTTCACCACTAATATTTAAAGCATCAATAAACCCAACATTGTCGGGCAAAAGATGCACAACCATGTAACCTGCCAGAAACATTCCAATGAAAATTATTGCGAATTGTATTTGTTGCGTAAATGCTACAGCTTTCGCTCCTCCTGTAACTGTGTAAATTATGAGTAGTCCTCCCATCACCACATTTGTAAAATAGATGTTCCAAGAAAATAAGGACGATAAAATGATGGAAGGCGCGTAAATACTTATTCCTGTAGATAATCCGCGGGCAACCAAGAATAAAAAAGCTGTAAAAACCCGGGTGCGTCTATCGAATCGTTTTTCTAAGAATTCGTAAGCGGTAAATACATTCAGTTTATGGTAAACCGGAACAAGAAAGGCACAAATTACCACCATTGCGATTGGTAAGCCGAGGTAATATTGCACGAAACGCATTCCATCTGAATATGCCTGACCTGGAGCAGATAAAAACGTAATAGCACTTGCCTGTGTGCCCATAATACTTAATAAAATTAGATACCAAGGCATGGTTTGATTGCCACGAAAGTAACCGTCTAAATCTTTGGTAGCTTTACTTTTGTAAATACCATAAATTATGATAGCACATAATGTTGCAGCAAGAACAATCCAATCTGCTGTTTTCATGAAAAGGATTTAGTAAACCAAACGAAAAACAAAATCATTCCAACTAGTGCAATCAATAATGCGGCATAAGCGTACTTCCATTTTTTAAAAAATGGAGGATTTTCATCATTGCTTTCCGTCATACTTTCCTAAAGCTATTAAATTGGCAAGCAATCGGTAGGCACCAGGAACACCTGCGGGAAGCTGACGGAAGAAAGATAAACCAGTATACAAAAATTTTCCTTTTCCATAATCGGCCACAATTAAAGCACCTGTTTTTACTGGCTCATCATTGTCGTTGCAAGCGATTAATGGAATGTACCTTGAATCTAATTTATCTGGGAAATACAAACCACGTTCTTGCACCCAATTGTTAAAATCAGCATCAGTAATCTTGTTGGGGAAAAAGAAAGCCGGATTGTCTTTTTGAAGAATGGTAATCTTAGCACACTCGTTGGTAACTCTATCGCGGGAAATTTCAAATGGATAAGGACCAGGTTGTAATTTTACTTCAGAAACCCAATTTTTGGTGTTGTATTGTTCAATTAAAGTTCCTCCATTTTCAACGTAATCGAGCAATACCGGCATGTAATCGGGCATTTTATCGTTAGAATTGAATGCTCTGATACCAACAATGATGGCATCAAATTTTGTTAATTGTCCTTTTTTAATGGTATTTTGATTGAGCATTTCCACTTTGTAGCCTGCATTGGTAAGGCAAGCAGCAACCTGATCACCCGCGCCATCAATATAACCAATAGTTGTAACTGCTCTTTGCAAATTTACATTCACCAATTGAAAAGTAGCAGGATGCGACCACGTTTGAATTGGAATATGGTCATACTCAATTCTGGTAATGGTTTGTAAATTTTCAGGAATGGTCTCTTTTGCAATGTTCCTTAAAAAAAATACATTTATTGTGATTGATGTATCGGGCTTAATTTCTCTTGATGCGGTTTGAAATATCTTGAATTGAAAAGATTGCTTGGAACTTTTCTTATATAAATTCAAAGGAAAATATTCGGGAATAGATTTGACAAACGAAGGCAAATTCAGCTTTACAATTCCTTCCGTAGTATCGACATTGCTGCTAATTGTAACATTAACTTTTGCAGTATCGCGTGAAGTTACAATTGCCGTTATTTGTTCAATTGATGCAGTTATTTCAGGAATCACTTCTACATTTCTTTTTAACTCTCCTTTCACAGGATCAACCCATTTGTAAATCAAAGGAATGCGTCTGTAAATAGGAATTCCTTCTACTTCAACATTCAATGCGGCAGAAATTTGCGCAGGCGATTCAGGTAAACCTATTAAAAGTTGGTCTTTCACATCAAAAACACCTTCTGTATGCGGATTTTTTAACCAGTAAGGATTTGTAACCTGTTGTTGATTTGCTACTGTTATTTTCTTCTCTAGTATTTTGTTGAAAGTTACTTCCGTTTTTTCACCTTTTAACTTTGAAGGATTTAATGTAGGTGAATATAACTGCACATTTACTTTATTTCTATAAACAAATGAAAAGGTAGCTTCCATCTTCTCGTTGGTTACTAGGTTATACTGAGGTGAATAAAATTCTGCATAAATTCCTGCACATTTTAATACAACGTCTTCCAACAATTTAATTTTTTCTGTTTTTAAATGACTTTCAGGTAACTTGTCAAGAATAGCAAGGCAGTTTTTAAGCTCGGCAATAGAAGCTTGTGGTTGCTGGGTATTGAAATTTGTAATTGTTTGTTTGAATAATACATCCAATTGTTCGGCTCCTTTTATCTTTTTCCAATTGTCTTGTATGTTTTCGAAAATATCGGAAACTGCTTTATCGCCTGCCAATTGTGTAAAATATTCAATTTGCTCACCTCTGTTCACTTTGGCACCAAAGCCCTGACTTTTATGCATACTACGGCTGCGTGAAGCAATTTCTCCCATAGATTCTCCTAATGCTGCATTGTAAGTGCCCACATCGAGCAATATCATACCCGAAACATCTGTTTTTTCGTCTCTCGAAGGCATAAAGTTGTTCCAAAAAAGTCGTTTTGTCTGCCAGATTTTTACATATTCGAGCTGTTCTGGAAATCTCTTTGCATCAGCAGCGGCGGTAAATGCTTCAACAGCTAGTATTGCAGATGCCGTGTGATGTCCATGTCCGCCTTCACCAGATGTTGGAAATCGGGTAATGATAACATCAGGTTGAAATTTTCGGATGGTCCAAACAACATCTGCCAAAATTTGCTCTTTTCCCCAAATGGAGAAAGTTTCTTCGGGATTTTTAGAATAACCAAAGTCGAAAGCTCTTGAGAAAAATTGTTCGGCTCCATCTACCCTTCTTGCAGCTAAAAGCTCTTGTGTTCTAATTAAACCAAGTAATTCTTCTTGTTCAGTGCCAATTAAATTTTGCCCACCATCACCACGTGTTAAGGAAAGATATGCTGTTTGATAATGTCTTTGGTTGGCCAAATAAGACAATAACCTGGTATTTTCATCATCAGGATGAGCCGCTACATATAATACTTTTGCTGTATTAGCCAGCTTTTCGAGGTCTTGAATAATTGCTCCAGAAGCTGATGCACTTTGACTTTTAGCAGTTAGAATAGAAAAAAGAGAAAGGACTAATAAAAAGAAAGAAGGAAAATGTTTAAACATGCCGCGAATTTACTATTACGGCTGCAAAGCAACACTATCTATTTTTATTTTTTAACTCTGTCTAACACAATTATTTTTTCCATTGTGAAAGTACCTTTATCAGAAGATTTCAGAAAAAAGTCGAATGTGTAAGATTTATACAAAGGATTGTTGATAGTTACAGTGTAATCTTTATCTCCTTCTAAAGTTGCGAAATAATATCCATTTTCGTCGCTACTTGCTTGGATAGCTTTACCTGTCGATTTTTCACTGATAGAAATATCTGTTTCAATGGTTTGCCCTGCATCAGAATCTATAATTTTTCCTGAAATGATAGATAATACAGGACCTTTAGGAACTTGAACTGCAGTTTCTTTGGCAACAGTATCTTTTACAAGTTTGCTGAAATCGATTTCCCATAAATCTAAGTCGCCAAATCCGCCATTTCTATTGCTGCTAAACCATGCCGTTTTGGTATCAGTGCTTAATGCAAAGAATCTTTCATCGCCAGTTGTATTTATTGGAAAACCTAAATTTTTTGGTTCAGACCATTTTCCATTTTCAAAAACCGTTGTGAATATATCATATCCTCCAAGACTTTTTGGGCTGTTGGTTGCGTAGTATAATGTTTTCCCATCAGGATGAATAAAAACGCCAATTTGATCATATTCATCATTTACAGCTGCTCCTAAATTTTCGGCTTTTCCCCATTCAGTTTTGCTGATACGTTTTGCTCGGTAAATATCGCCCATTCCGAAACCACCTCTTGGTCTTTCACTTACGAAATAAAGTGTTTTGCCATCTGATGAAACACTTGCAGAACTTTCAAAATAGGTTGTATTGATATCACCTTCTACTTTCTTTGCTTCGCCCCACTTGCCAGTTTTTCCGCGTTTTGAAACCCAAATTTCACCTGAACCATACGAAGAATTGCGGTAAACATAAATCTGTGAGCCATCAGGAGAAAGTCCCATGTTGGCGTCATGTCCATCAGTATTTAGTTTTCCTTCTACTGGTTTGGGTTCTGTCCATTTTCCTGTTGCTGAATCTCGTATTGAAATATAAATGTCCTCAAATGGTTTACTGTCTTCTGGGTCTGTAGAATTACCGGTATTTTCGAGTCTTCTTGTTGTAAAAATCAATGTGTTGCCATCTGCCGAAATTGACGGATTGTATTCTGGACCTTCAGAATTTATCAATTCACCTAAGTTCTTAATAGAAACATTTACAGGGTTTTTAAGCATTTCAATGGCTCTTCTGCACTGATCAAGATATGCAACAGCCTCTTTCTTTTTATCGGTCTCTTTGGTTTGCTTTTCAATGAACTGTTGATATGTTGTTGAAGCTTTTTCTAATTCACCTAACACTTGATAGGTTTTTCCAAGATAGAAATATTTATCGGGAAATGCAGCCGCATCAATAGAAACTGAACGATTTAACCTTTCCAATGCTTCTGGATAATTTTTTAAGTGAAAGTTGCATTCACCGCTTATAGCATACAATTCTGCAGAAGTAGTATCAGATTTTTCTAAATCTCGCAAAGCCCTATAAGCTGCTGCGTAATCGCCACCCATCATCATATTTTTCAAGCGTATCAATTGCACTTTACTAGTTCCGTTATCGGCTTGTAGTGACTTTAAATTGAGCAATGACAATAAAATTATAATCAAGAACGCATTGATTTGAATACCTTTCATACGGGATTTATTTGAATTCGAAATTAGCATTTATTTTAATTCCTTATTGAATGTACCAAGTAAGGATAAAAAAGTTTCCAATCCTTTTAATTTTGCCTCATCGAGGTTGTAAGAAATTCTTTGTGTAAGGTAATTTTCTACTGGATAATGTGAAGGATAATTTGGAATTATTTCATTTATCGTTTCCTGTAAATGATTGATTCCAAATTGCAAAGCTTCTTCTAATTGAACAATTACTTCATTATTTTGTGGATGTATCGACGTCCAACAGGCAAAAACAAATGGCAATTGTTGATATGCAAACCATGCTTCCGAAAGGTCGTAGGCATATTCAAATTCATTTAAAACATCGAAAACCCTATCACCAATTACTACTGCTGCAGTGCTTCCATTAATATTTGAAATATAGTTTGGAGCAGCATTTTCGTATTGAGGATTGATTTTCCAATAATTAGCAGCTAATATCTGACACAATTTGACTGAAGTTCGGGATTGATAATCGAGCAGAATTTTTTCAATCTTGTTAATCGGAACATTACTCAGGATTACTACAGAATCTACCTTTCCTACAGCGCCAATGCAAGTTTTTCC
>Ga0247833_1001200_pt1 | contig 43886 bp, 41 predicted proteins | sample LaCruzMarch2015__7_FD_187117 | JGI IMG/M metagenome (GOLD analysis project Ga0247833, IMG submission 187117) | Freshwater microbial communities from meromictic Lake La Cruz, Castile-La Mancha, Spain - LaCruzMarch2015_8m | ecosystem: Environmental > Aquatic > Freshwater > Lake | place: Spain...
AACAAGGAGAAAAGTATTTTGTGGCTAAAATCACATCTGATTTATTAGATAGTGAATCGGGTAAAGTAAAAAAAACAAGAGAAGAAAAATTAGTTAAAGGGTATTCACCTACAGATGTTGAAGCCAAAGTTACTAAAGTTTATGAAAATTACACAATGGATTGGAGAATAACTTCAATTACCGAAAGTAAGATTGATGAAGTGATTGAATAAAATAACAACTTTTATTTAAAAAATAAATGGAAATGATTAAGTTCATTTCCATTTTTTTTGCATCTATACCAAAATAACTGAACTTTTTTATTTTATCAAGTATTTATTTGAATAAACATCACAAAATAAAAGATGATAAAAAACAATTCAGTTATTGAGGACGCACTTTTCCAGATTAAAAATTTGGAAGAATCCCTTAACAAAAACGCACAAGGAATACTTTCTTCAACTATGAGGAAAGAAATTGGTTCATTAGTAAAAGAATCTCTCTTAGAACAAGATGAGGTTGAGGATGATGAGGATGTTGACGTTGATGTATCTGCCATGGATGATTTGGAGGATATTGATGCCGATACTGATAATTTAGATGATATAGATGATGAGGACGACTTTTCATTAGACGTGGATGACACAGAAGATGATTTAATGGACCTACCAACTATGGATTCAGATGAAGACACAATCGATTTAACCGGAGCATCAGATGCTGAAGTTTTAAGAGTATTTAAAGCAATGGGAGACGAAGATGGTGTAATCGTAAAAAAAGAAAACAATATGTTACATTTATCAGACAACGAAAATGATACAGAATACCTAATCCAACTTGGTGAATCCGATGACGCATTGGTTGCTATGGACGAACTTAAAGAGTTTGGTCAATCAGAATTTGATATGTATGATTTTCATCACCCTAGAAAAGGAAGACATCACGATGAAGATGAAGATGATTTGTCAGATATAATGGGTATGTCTATGATGGGTGATGATGATGATTACGAAGATGATTTTTCATTTGAAGAATTTACAGAAATTGAGGACTTAACTCAACAATCTCTTGAAAACGATAAAAAAGAGATGGGTGAAGAAACAATCTATGAGTTAGAATTAGAGGATGACGGAATGTCAGGCGACAGACACCCAATTGAATTTATGGAAATGGATGATTTTGATATGTCCGGTAATGAAGACAGATATATGGGAGTGGAAGACGATGAACTATACTCTGATGAATTTCAAGAAGGATGGATGAATGAAGCCAAAATGAAAGCCAAAATGAAAGCCAAAGGAATGGGTATGGGTAACGCATCTAAATTCAAATACGATAAAAAACCAAACCAATCTGGTGGTTTCAAAACAACTATGAAACAAGGTACCAGAGGTGTTGGAATGGGTAAGGCGAAATTTGAATATAAAGAGGAAGTTAACGACGAAGGTTTCGGAATGAAACCAAAAGCTAGAGGAGAATTTAAAGAGGCTTCTAGAACTTTGGGTAACGGTAAAAGATGGGGTAGAGAAGGTTTGGATAAACCAAAAGCAGCACCAAGACATTTAAGAAAAGAAAGTACTGAAGAGTTAGATTTATTAAGGGCAAAAAACGGAGAATACCGAAAGGCTCTTGACCTTTTCAGAACTAAATTAAATGAGGTTGCAGTTTTCAATTCAAACTTGGCATACGCAACTCGTTTATTTACTGAACACTCAACAACAAAACAAGAAAAGATTAATATTCTAAGAAGATTTGACAACGCTGAAACTTTAAAAGAATCTAAAAATCTTTACAAATACATTAAAGGAGAACTTTCTGAAGTAACTTCAAAAGGAGATGGTACAATAACAGAATCAGTACAAAGAACAATTTCTAGAGTTCCTACAACAGGATCGGCAGTAAATTTAATTGAATCTAAAACGTATGAAAATCCTCAGTTCTTAAGAATGAAAGATTTAATGGGAAAATTAAAATAAACAAATAAATAAAATAAAAAACCAAAAAAATGGGAGCATTATTAGAATCAGGTCTTGTAGGTAACATCGGGTTAAAACACCTTAAAGTTATCAAAGAAGACACTATAAACAAATGGGACAGATTAGGGTTCCTTGAAGGTCTTAAAGGCCACCTAAAAGAAAACGTAGCACAGTTATATGAAAACCAAGCTTCTTTCTTGATTAACGAAGCAACTTCAGAAGGTTCTAACGGAGCATTTGAAACAGTTGTTTTCCCTATCGTAAGAAGAGTTTTCTCTAAATTGTTGGCTAACGACATCGTATCTGTACAAGCAATGAACTTACCTATTGGTAAATTGTTCTTCTTTGTACCTAAAATCCAAGGTTACCAATCGGCAGGTGCCACTGGTGGTGAACATTATGCACCAATCGGTTCTCCAACTGCGGTTAACAGTGGTACTAACGATCCTAACCAAGGTTATGGTACGGCATCAGTAACAAACTTCCCTTACGCAAAAAATCTTTATGATTTATTTTATGAAGGTGGTGAAGCTGGTTTAGATCCTCCAGGATTATTTGATTACTCTAAAGGTCAGTGGACTGCGGTTACTGCTCTTACAGACATCCAAGTATGGTCTAGTGGTAATCTAGTTGATTCGGCAGCACCAACAGGTAATATCAGAAAAATGATTTTGAAAATTTCAGGATTCAGAACTTCAGGAGCTGGTAAATTAGTAGGTCCTGATGGTAATGAAATGGATTCAGAAACATTCTTATCTGACCTTAAAATTATTGCAAATCAACCAACTTTATCCGCATCTACAACACCTTGTAATGTACTTGCAGACGAAAACGGTACTCCAATTCCATTGTTATTTAGAGTTGTTACTCAACAATATGGTAAAGGAATTGTTCAATACGGTAATCAATCGGCAACGGTTTTTGCAACAAATGGAAGTAACGCAGGTAATGGTGGTTCTTACTACGATATCTGTGATGCTAACGGTTATATCTACGTTGAGGTAGATTTATCTTGTCCTGTATGTGCTGACTGTAACTCAACATCTTTAGATGGTTACACAGGTACTACAATTTATTCAGGAGCATCAGGTGATTCATTTACTTCAGTATACAGAACTTACAAAAATATGGAGTTTGAAGACCAAATTGGTGAAGTTTCTTTTGATTTAGAATCAGTAACTGTTTCTGTATCTGAAAGAAAATTAAGAGCACAATGGTCTCCAGAAATGGCACAAGACGTTGCAGCATTCCACAACATTGACGCTGAAGCTGAATTGACGGCTTTATTGTCAGAACAAGTGGCTGCTGAAATTGACCGTGAAATTTTACGTGACTTAAGAAAAGGAGCGGCTTGGAACCTACGTTGGGATTACAACGGATGGAGAAGAATTGCTCAAACTACATCTTATACTCAAAAAGATTGGAATCAAACTTTAATTACGGCAATCAATCAGTTGTCAGCACAAATCCACAAATCTACTTTAAGAGGTGGAGCTAACTGGATTGTTGTTTCTTCTGAGGTTTCTGCAATATTTGATGATTTAGAATACTTCCACGTATCTAACGCATCTCCTGAACAAGACCAATACAACATGGGTATTGAAAGAGTTGGTACTCTTGCAGGACGTTACCAAGTTTACCGTGACCCTTACTTCCCACCAAACACAGTTTTGTTAGGACATAAAGGAACATCATTGTTAGACACAGGTTACATCTACGCACCGTACGTACCTCTACAATTAACACCTACAATGTATAACCCGTTCAACTTTACTCCGATTAAAGGAATAATGACGAGATACGCGAAAAAAATGGTAAATAATCGCTTTTACGGAAGAATTACTGTTGATGGTGTTAGAACATTCGATTTAAGAGAATTGAGATAATCAAAATCTTAAAGAATAACACTAAAGGGACAATTTATTGTCCCTTTTTTTATGTGTCTACATTAACTATATGTTTTTTGGTCAAATAACTTATATTTATGTATATGAGAAAAATAGAATTAACAGAATTGCAAGTTAAGGAAATAATAAAGTTATACACTGAAGATTTATTAGGTTCCCCCACTATTAGTGAAAAATTAAAAATACATAAAACAATTATCTTAAATACTCTTAGGGATAATGGTATTGTCCTTGGACCATCAGGTAGAAGAAATATTGGTGGTAAAAAAGTTGCCGATAAAAAATGGAGAGATTCTAATAAAGAGTATATGTCTAATAAATCCAAAACTTGGTATGAACAAAACAAAGAACATCGTAAAGAATACCTTAAAGAATACCGTGAAAAAAATATAGATAATATTAGAAAAACAAAACGAGATTACGAAAGAAATCGTAAAGCAAGAGACCCCATCTATAAACTAATATCTAATTTCAGGACCGCAATATACCAGGTATTAAAGGAGAGTAATGTAGAAAAGAACAATCATTACTTTGACATACTACAATACACACCTGAAGAACTAATAACACATTTAGAATTACAATTCAAGGACGATATGAGTTGGGATAACTATGGAATTTGGCATGTTGACCATAAGTTACCTATAACATCATTTGATATACAGGAGATGGGAGACAAAGAATTTATGTCTTGTTGGGCCTTAGATAACCTCCAACCAATGTGGGGTATTGAGAATATACGTAAATCAAATAAAACCGAATAAGAAAAAAGGAGATAAGTAATTGTCTCCTTTTTTAATATATGCTAATTCATAATACCAATATACACAACCAATTTAATTAATTATTGACAATAAATAATTTTGTAAGTATTTATTAATAAAATGATCACCTATGAAAAATTCACTATTTATTTTTTTTGTAATACTAACAAGTTTTTTTGTTAGATCACAAGTAAGTTCTTATACGTTTGGAACATCAACCGGAACATACACACCAATAGTTGGTGGGGTCAATTATAATAACTTTACAAGTTGGTCAAATACCAACTTTTTAGATGATAATAATTCGGCGGTATTAGAATCAATCGGATTTAACTTTGTTTATAATGGAACAACGTATACCCAATTTGGGGTTAATGCTAATGGATTTATATCACTGGGGTCATTACCAACTAGTAGTTATTATCCATTATCAATAGGTACGTCAAATAATGTAATATCGGCAATGGGTGTTGATTTAATAGGACGTGGGTCGTTATTAGCAAATAGAACAACTGGGAGTGCGGTAATTACAATTACAGGTGGAGACATATCTCTAATATCGGTTGGGGATAAGGTAAGTGGTACGGGTATTCCTGCAGGCGCCACAGTATTATCTAAAACCGCAACTACAGTTACAATTTCTGCAAATGCAACAACTTCGGGTACCGGATTTCATTTTAAATTTAGTAGGTCAACATTTGGTATTAGATTTCAAACAATAGGAACATCACCAAATAGGACATTAGTGGTCCAATGGACAGGATGGCAAAGATATACCACATCAAGGTTTTTTGGTGAATTATATAATTTTCAAATAAAATTAAACGAAACAACAAATACTATCGTGTTTGTTTATAATATATTAGGTCCTGGTTTAGGTCCTGACAGTGCTACGCCAACAACATTTCAGATAGGTTTAAGAGGAACCTCAAATACCAATTTTAATAATAGAACAACTACAACAAATTGGTCGTCAACTACGGCTGGAACATTAAACAGTTCAACAGTTACATTATCAAGTACGGTTAAACCAACTGCAGGATTAACATATACGTGGACACCGCCCGTTATTCCCGTTTGTTCAGGAACACCAAATCCAGGAAACACACTTTCTTCTTCATTAACATCACCACCAAACGGAACCGTAAATCTTTCACTACAAAACACCACAACTGGTACAGGGGTAACTTATGTGTGGGAGAGTAGTACAGATAATTCAACATGGACAACCTTTGGTTCCTCATCGGCTACACAAACATCACCACCAATCACATCACCTACTTGGTTTAGATCTACCGTTACTTGTTCAGGAAATAGTGGGATATCAACACCTATTCAAATAACATTATCATATTGTACATATAATATAACTAATAATGATCCTACAGGTATTACTTCTGTAACGTTTGGTACAATATCAAATACAAGTATTGGTGGTCCATCCTACAGTGATTTTACCACACAATCAACTACCGTAGAACAGGGTGGAATTTATCAATTAAATGTTAATGTGAACACAGATGGTAATTGGACGGTAAATACAAAGGTTTGGATAGATTGGAATCAAAATTACATATTTGAAGTAGAAGAAGAGTATTCTTTAGGTAGTGCGTTAAACACTACTAATGGAATTACATCATTATCCCCTTTAAATATAACTGTACCAACTGGAGCAACTTTAGGAGAAACTAGAATGAGAATAGTATCAGTTGAAGCCAGTGATCCTGCACCACTAGCGTGCGGTACACAACTTTACGGCGAAGCTGAGGATTATAAACTAACAATAACACCACCAACAGGACTTCCTGTAGAGTTACTATATTTTGATGGTATTACATATCCTTTGTTTAACTCACTTAAGTGGTCAACCGCATCGGAACATAACTCAGATTATTTTGAGGTAGAGAGAAGTGTTGATGGTGAAATATGGAAGGTTGTTGGTAGTAAATTGGCTTCAGGTAATAGTACGGTAGTTATTAATTATAGTTATTTAGATTCTTTTGATGATTTGGTAATACATTATTATAGATTAAAACAGGTTGATTATGATGGTCAATATAAGGTGTACGGACCTATTGGTTTAGATAATACAAAATCAGTTAAAAAAGTTGTTAAATACATTAACATTTTAGGTCAAGAAGTAAGTTCAGAAACAAACGGGTTTATTTTTGAGGTATATGAAGACGGTACAACTAAAAGAGTTATAAAATAAAAATCTATTAAGGTCCTTATTATTTTTCAGATAAGGACCTAATGGATTTAGAAATAACTTCTGATTCACCAATAGTGTATGTTCCTCTAATATATGCGCACTTAACCGCCTCCACTAAATAGTATATTGCATGCTCTCTATCCATAGTGGATAGTATAACTTCCAGGTGTTCTTCGTTAAACAAATCAATTGTTCCGAATAAATTACCAAATAACTCTTCTTTATTTTCCATTTTATTTAATATAAGATATTTATAATTATAATTAAATAATGAACATAAATCAAATTCTAAGAAAAATTTTAAAAGAAGCCACTTCTGATAGTTCTGGAAGTAGGGGGTCGTATATTGCACCACTACAACCGGGTATTAGAATCTTCAAGAAAAACGAAATGGAACCATTTACAATACCCACTTCCAAATATGATAGTCCTATGTTAGAATTTGATAGTTATGATGGGAAAATGGACGAAACAAAGAAACAGATTAAGAATATTGAATCTAAGGCTAAAAAAGTTTCCAACTATATAAAGAATCACCCAAACTCAACATTTAGTGATGAAGATGGTAATGTAATTAATCAATACCCAGGAAAAAGTAAAAAAATAGTACCGGTTAATGAAACAACAACGTCCGTAAGTGCTGGTGAATATAATGGTCCTATTGAAATAGGATTAAGGAAGTGGAAAAATTATCATTTAGAACCATTTATTTATGAGGTGGGTCACGAAATGAATCGCATTAGTAAACAAAAAACACTTAAAAATAATATATCTCGTGTTGTTGGTGTATGGGATAAAAATAGAAATGGGTCTTACGATTATGAAGTACACGATGTTCACACAATTAAAGAAGATCTTGCGGTATGGTTTGGTGATAAGAAAAAATCAAAAGGTTCATCAGAACCACAAGGTCCGTGGGTAAACATATGTAGCAATAAAAAAGGTGGAGGTCATCCACCTTGCGGTAGACCGGATTCAGATTCAAAAGGTTATCCTAAATGTAGGGCGGCTGGAGTCGCGGCAAAAATGACAGACGCACAAAAAAAATCAGCATGTCAACAAAAAAGAAGTGCTGAGAAAAAAGACACCCAGACGGGTAAAGGTCAAAAACCAACTATGACCACATATAAACCAAGAACAAATGAAAATATGAAAAGAAAAATTATCACATTAACCGAAAACGATTTAATGAGAATTGTTAAAAGAGTTATAACAGAACAAACCGCACCTAAAGGTAAAGTAATTAACCTCTTTTGTCAAAATGATATAAGAGATGATTCATTTAGAGAAAATGATTTAATCTTCAGAAGTGAACAAGATATGTATGGAGGAATAAATGGTAAGGGGTTTAAAAGATTATTCTTAACCCCGTCAAACTCATTAATTCCTAGAGAAACATATGAAGATGATACGTTTGTATTGGATATAATGCCAGCCAACAAATTAAATAAAGATTTTTTAAACCAAAGTGAACTTGACGATCCTAACGCAACAATTTATTTTATTGGTACTAAATTTAGTTCACCATACTTTTGTCGTATAGATTCTGGTACTGATCCGGAATGGGAAACTTATCTGAATACCTTTTAATTTTTAAAATTAGGAACAACAATCGGTTCTTTAGGGATTCTAATGTTACCTCTAGTGTAAGCAAAAGTTTTAAACCATTCTTTTCTTTCGTTAGACCAAGTTGACATCTCAGTAGAGTACTCTGAAGTGAATTTATTAAGGTCGTACCCAATCGTATCACTATAAGTAACAACATTTGATGTTTGTTCAGTATTATTTGTTGTTTGAGATAACAAATTAGAAGTTATAAAAAGAGCTAAAGTTAAAAAGATTGTTTTCATAATGTTTATTTTTAATTGTTTATACAAATATAAGTATTTTATTCTAACCACCAAAATTTTTGGTGGTTTTTTATTTACCAACGCGATTCTCTAATTTTTCTAATACGTGTTCTAAAGAGTTTTTAATTTGAGAACTAACTTCTTGTTCTGTCTCTGAACGTCTTTTTTCTGTTTCAGTATCAAAGATAAACGTTAATCTTTGCCAATCTCTATCCGATAATTTAACGTTATAATTAAAAACGTGATTTGTGATTTCAACTCTACCATAATCCATAGTAACAAACATCTCAAACGTATTATTTCTAATATAACGTTTATTAGACATGGGGGCAATCATAAAATCAGAATGGGGACTTGATATTAGTTTAAGACATATCTTAAAACAAGTTTTTTCGTATGACGAAATTTCTTCTTGGTAAGTTTTCATAAATGATGAACGTTTTGACCAGAGATAAAATCTCATTTTAAATCTTTTAAAGAATCTAATTATTTTTTTTTTCATATATGTTTATTTTTAATATATGACAAAGATAATCAAATTTATTTAACTCACAAACAAAATCTTTAAATAAATTAACAATAAGCTCCCGAACAATGTTTTTTACCGTCTAAACCTTTAATTTTACCTTTACATACTTGTACTGCGTGACCGTTTGCATATGCGGAGGGATACACATCGTATTTTGCCTTTGCCGATGCCTTACCTCTCGCACAAAGAGGGGTACCGGTTTTTTTACGACCTTCCATCATAGTCATATCCTTGTCATCCATATTCATAGACATTTCCATACCATCTTTTTTGGATTCATTCATTAAAAAGTCAAATACTTGGTCCATATTATTTTTGGCTTCTGAAATATGGTCTTGTGCCCAATCGTGACCGTCATCAAGAATTTGTTCAATCATAGATTGGTCTAAATCCAATAGTAGGTCACACTGTCTTCTCATTTGTTCTAAATTAGAAAAGAACATATATCTTTGGGATCCCCGTTCTTCTTCCAGTAAAACTTTTTTAATTAATCTATCTAAATTTCTCATTTTTAAAATATTACGAATTTAATCCATCAGGACCTCCAAGAACTACCATATTCAATTGAGTTACCGTACCTCCTGTTAAATCTGACCATACTGGATGAGGTGGTGTCACTGACACCACTGATCCGTCACATAACGGAATACATATTGTAACTTCGGTATTTGCGCTTACTTCTCCCATTTTTATTTGTTTTTATATAAATATATTGTTTAATTGTTTAATCCATTTGGACCACCTAATGTTATCATATTTAATTGTGTTACTTGGGTTCCATATCCGTCAGTCCATTCAGGGTGAGGGGGATTTACAGATACTACTGATCCGTCACATAATGGAATACATATGTCAACTTCCGCACCCGCATTTCTTGGTTGTCTGGTATTGTCAAAAACACAATCATCACAATTAAAGTAAAAATTAAGAATATTAATTTCTGGATAATCTCCGTTTATAAGACAAGTACCATTAATAACATAACATTTACTATATTGTATAATATTAAATGTGGTATACCCAAAATTATAAAACGTAAAATAATCATTTAAAGAAACACTAACATATTGTTGGTTTGATCCATCACATTCGGAGATAGAAATATTAACCCTTGAACTTAATAAACATTCATCGCAAATTTGGTAAGCGTCGTTTGTTAATGAGTTATATATTGGGTAAAAACCCATAGATGGGTCATAAGGACTTATTAAGGTGTAACAATCAAAATCAACTGATCCCCATTTTACTCTAACTCCGTCTCCAGAAATAAACCCATTTGTAGTTGTTATTATTGATTGTTGACCTGTACTACAACTCTCTCCTAACCAAACAAAATTATCAGAAAAATCACAAGTTTCACAATCTATTAATGAATTAAAACTATATATTTGATATCCACCTATAGGATTTGAATACGACGTAATCTCAACACAATCGTCTAACCACGGAACATATAACGTGGTACCAATGGGGTTTTCAATATATTGATAAGATACAATTGAATCTTCATTCACTACATTCTGTACCGTAATAATAATGTCATCATCAGGACTAATACCACCAATCTCACTACCTAAAAGCGTTATGGTATCACCAACATCATATAAAATACCAAGATTAGGTAATCCGATTGAAGATATTGTATTTGATTCTACTACAACTTCAAATAACGCATATTGACCACTACCATCAGTGTTACCCGTTACGTAATACGTACCATCTGTTAATACCGAAATGGTAGTGTCACTATAATTAAATCCCCCTATTGGTCCTGTGCCGCTACAAGTTGAATAATAATACTGAATACCTGTACACTCAACACAATCCGTACAAGAAGGTTGGGGTTCAAAATTTAAAAATGATGATATTGTTACACCACTTTCAGTTAAATCCCCAATATCGTAACAACCAAGTTTGTATGATAAATTACTAAAATCTTCTGATTCTAATAATGTTGATGCCCAAACAACTTGTTCTGTTCCGTTTATACAATTTGTTATTATTCTTTTATCGGCAACTTGACCTAAACATTCCTCACATTGGGATGGGTCAATAAATGGACCTAAATCAGCAACTAATGTTACGTCTGGACTTGATCCCTCATCCACAGCCCCAACAACACCACAAAATTGTTGAAATAATAATGGGTCATAATAGGTAATTAAATTACCAACATAATCATCACTTGGTAATTGAACATATTTAGTAAATCCATCAAGACAATCAATAACCGTATATACAAATGAGTTTTCTGCAATACAAGTTTCACAACTATCTTCTAATGGTGATATACTAATTACTTGACCAACGTCTCCGTCATATTCCGTTAAAAAAGAATTAATATTAAAACACCAAGTTATTGGATTACCACCAATATATATGAATGAAATATAATAAGTTTGTCCAACATCTAATGTCCCCGTAAATGCAGATATTGGTAAAGGAAATAAATTAGAATTTCCACTTGGTGGACAAAAACCAACTAAAACATATTGCGAACTACCATTAATACAATCTAAACAATCTGTATAACTGTCCCCTAATATCATATTTGGGGTTCCTGAGTCAGGAGTAATTTTACTTGGTAAGGTATAACAACCTGATGGTATACGACCACCAAATACACTTTCAAAATAGTAAGTACCACCAGAGGTTATTGCCGATAATGGGTCATCAACAAGAAATGAGTATTGAAGTCCGTCACTACACCCTGATACGTTAAATTTTAATATATTTGCCATTATTTTTTATTTACAATTTGGAATTTTATTTGTTTTTTATAAGTATTAATCTCACCTGTGGAAATAACTTTTAAATCTACATAATATTCATTTGGTATTTTATCTCTTGTATCAAAAATAAAATAATACTCATTTGTTGTTCTATTTAATTTTGTCCAATCCTGAACTTGAACTTCTGTTTGACCCTCTCTAACATAAACACGATAAAAACCTTCCACTTTTGGTAATTGTTTATTGGTTGTAAATGCCTGTTTAATTATTACACTAACTTTTCTAATATCAGTATTTAATATTTTTTCATCTTGTTTAATTCCATAAAAATCAAAACCGTATGTCGATGGTTCATTAGTTGTTGTAATAAGTTGTATAGATTTTTTAATTGGATAAATAACAAACTCGTTAACCACATTAGGTAATGAAAACCCATTTAATTTTAAATTAGACCAAGTATCTGTAAATATACAAGGAGTATGATATCCGATAAGTGGTGGTATTGTAACCTCATAAACCCCTTGAGTTCTTTGGCATGTAGGTAGATTAATTAATCCTGGGATTGCAGTTCCGGTTTGGTCTTTAATAGTAACAAAAGGATTTTCATCGAGATTTTGAAAACTACCATCCTCAAAAGAGTAAAGGTAAAGTTTGTTTGTTTTACCTAAAGAAAAACTATTTCTATCATCCTCGATTAAATCATCATATATTGTTTCTAATCTTGGTTCATAAAATGTCTGAGTATGTCTTGAAAAGAACCCAACATAGTAAGGTGCAGTTGTTCCAGTTAAATTTTCTAATTGAGGTAAATACGAAATCCCCCACCCAACAGGGTTAACATATCCTCCTTCTATAATTGAATTTATCTCATCTGTCATATCAAACTCAATGTTCTCATCCCCAAATTCAAAATGTTGCATGTCAACAATAGTTAATGCTGAAAATGGAAAAATACCATTATTAGTATTGTCATAAATACCTTGTTGTTCCCAATCATATAAAGTTTCTCTTTGAACCCAGTTAGACGGTCTTATTGAATAGTTTCTATCTCCGGGGGATGATTGTACATCTGTGAAATCATAACCAACCCCTTCATCCCAGGTTTGTGGTTTTGTTTCGTTAAAATCCTCATAAGGTATTCTCCACAAAATTAAATCAAATGAAGTTGCTCTTTCCATTTCTGATGAGGTCTTTGTGTTTAAAAAATCTCTATCAAAAAAAGAGGTGTTAACCATCCTTAAAATGTGTTTAACATTATCAAAACAGGTCACACCTGTTGTAATAATTCCTTGTTGATATTTTTCCTGCAATTCTGTAAGGTCTATATTAAATATAAATCTTGAGAATCCAATTGGAACTTTAACGTCACCGTCACCATAGTACAACTCAACAATAGGGTTTCTTCCCGTATTTGTTAAACCACTGTAGACGATAGTGTTATTCCTACTAAAATAAGAGTTGTGAATTGACATTTACTTTTTTAATATAAATATCAATTAATCCGAATATTTTGATTTAAAATTGTTTTTTCTGCATTTGCCAATGCGGTTGTTATGTCTGAAATTTTGACCCCTTGTAATGGTTCTTGTATTGGAGCCTCATTAATGTTGTGAGTATGAGCCTGAATAAACCCAACAATTAGTTTTAGAAAATCTATAAGTTCCTCACCTCTAACCATAGAACTTGTGTTTGGTTTTATATCATCAAGGATTTTCTCCTGAGATATTCCATATAAAGTATCTTTTAAATTAAAAATATTTCTATTTGGATTTTCCGCCCTGTGAGATAATAAATAAAGATAATCACCACCCATTAAACCATATGTTACAGGTCTCTCAAGATATTTTATTTTTTCTACAATAGTTTCCTTAGAAACTTTTTGAGGTCCTACAGTATCTTTGTCCCAAACAACGGCAAACCCTGATTCACTATTAACTTCATTTAATTTTATACCATTAAAAACTGTTGTTATTAAATTAGATACTATTACATCATTACTTAATAATTTTTCATTTGTACTTACATTTGGACCAAAAACAAAAGGAAATTGTTGATTCATTATTCCATTGTTAGGATAATCTTTATATCCGGGTATTATAACTTTACCCCTATTGAATCCTCTAATATATTGGTTAACCAAAGAAATTACTTCTAATGTTGTAAATCCTGTGAATTCCATTTTTGATCCTGGAACAGGAATACAATTAGATGTTGTTCCGGTATTAATTGCAAAATTTAAAACTTTTGTTGACTCTGTCGGTTTAACGGAATTTGTTTGAACATACCCGCTCATAATATTTAAAGTGGTGTCTACTCCGGTTATTGACCACTCAACAAAGTTTTTTACTTCTTGGTCAACATAAAAATCAACATTTAAACTCATTGACCCATCATCAACCCTTTCTAAAGTATAATTTGATAGTTGGACAAACGACCTAAGATCATTTGATGTTGGTATTTCTTTATTTGGTGATTTAGTATATTTTCCAGATCTTAAAATAACATCCTCTTGTTTTATTAAAATATCTGAAGTACCTCTACCTAAAATTGCATTATCTCCAGGTTCCGGATATATCCCTTTTATGTTTACATCAATTTCTCCGGTAAGTTTGTTCCTAACATCCTTTGCTTGTTTTATGTAAACCCCATTGTCTAACATAGATTGAGAGTTGTCATAAGATTCAAATGAGTTGTTCCAAGGACGACTTATTGGACCTTGTATGTAGAATTTGTTTGCCCCTCTTATTTCATCACGAGTCGCATACATAACGTGAACATATTCACCTACTCTTGGGACCTGACTAATGTAGTACGGTATTAATGGTAGAAAAACAAAAGGGTCTTTATATGTCCATATATCTTTAGATGCATTCCAATCTACAGGGAGTGATTGTAATTGATTATCAATTTTTGGTAATACTCTAAGCCTACCCAACATTAGTGGGTCTACATTATCTAAAACTTTACCGGATATTATAATTCTCTTATCTTCCATTTCTTGAGTTGTACTCTTTTAATAAACCATTATAAGTTGTTTCTAACTTATCTAAATGTTTTGTCATTTTTAAAACCGCATTTTTTGTTTTTTCAAAATCTTCATTAATAAAATCCATAGCAATTTCAAGATCTTTTTTAGGTCTTACTTTATATTCTACTATGATGTCCGCAATTTTTGTTGTTTCTATATTATTTTCCATATTATAATTTTTTACCAAACACTACTTTGGGGATTGTTTGACCAATAGGTGTAGTTGACAATAAATCAACCGCAACTTGTACTTGACCGTTTTGTGATTCTTCTTTGTCAATCCCATCAATAACCGCTTTAATTGATGCCATAAATTTATTTGGCGACCCATCTGACATAGGTCCGGTAGGAATACCTAATTTTTCAAACTCCTCAATTACATTTAAAAATGCTCTGGTTGATGAGAATCCACTTAAAAATCTTGATGCTAATAACAAAGGTAAAGGAACTTGATTCCCAAATCCTTTTGATGCCAATTTTAATAAGTTTTGTAAATCGTCAATAACGCTTTTACATTCTCTAAAATCTTTAACCAATTTGGCAATTGCCAATATTATTTGAGTTAATGCCAATATTATTGACAATTTTTTATTAACTTTTTCATTTGCAATATCAATAGTGATTGTTTGTAATAATTGTTTTATATCTTCTTTAATAGAATCAAAAATAATTTTAATAAAAATTGCACCTATTTTAGAAACAACACTAGTGAAAAAGGTTTTTAATTTTTTTATAAAATCAACGTATGAAAATACTTCATCCATTACATTTTGATTTACCGCCTTTAATACAATACCAAGAGGTAATAATGTTTTTGGTGATAATAAAGATAAAACAACTGATTTAGGAAATTCCTTAATAAACGACGCATCTAAATTTATTTGTAATGGTAACCAATCTGGATTTTTAGTTATTGTGTCAGTTATATTCGTGGCATCCTCAAGGGTGTTACTATTACTTGTCCCCGGAACAAAAACCAAATTATTAATTGAGTTTACGATTGCGGTAGTATTAATTGGTAATTGAACATTATTACATTCCTCAAATGTTGCAACACCATTAATAATATCCGAAACATTTTGGTCAATAAAATTTAAATCAATTTCGGTGAATTCAAAAAAAGAGTCATCAATATTGTCGTTTTCGGAAACTTTTGCGGTACCAGAAACATCAATCTCTTTAGTGTTATCGTAACATAATCCCATTATTCTTTGTAGGAGTATAAACACTTTTTGTAGTGCCTCAAGATCGGACTTACCATCACCCTTTTCAATTGATACGGCTCCGGTTAGTTGATTCATTAGATTAGCAAAAATATTTTTAAAATCAATAACCTCAATTGTTGAGTAATAATCTTTTAAAAATTCTTTTATCTTGTTCCCGGTTAATCTGTTAGATAAATTAACTTTATAAAAATTACCGGTAACGTTATTACCAAATGAGTCAACGTAATTCTCAACATAAGTTATGTCAAATAAATTTTGTCCTGATTTTCCTTGGTAGTTTGAAGAATATTGAACGGAAAATGGTTGGTTAATATTCTGAATCCTATTATACAATTCTTTATTCATTGCAAACGGACTTCCAGGATAAGAAAGAGTTTTATCTTCATAAATTATTTGACCAACATTATTATTAGGATCAACCATTAACTGACCTAATAAATCAATAGATTTAACTTTTAAATATAAATCTTGGTTTGGGGTGTATGTTTGGTCTTGGGAACAACCTGCGGCATTTAAAATTTCTTGTTCTATTAACTCAAGAATTTTAGGTTTTAATTCATTAAGCGCAGTTACAAATTTATTAATTATATATTTTTGTGTGCTATTTTTACCTTTTATTTTAAGTCCAGGTATTTTATTATATTTTGAATCTTTTAACTTTTTAAAGTTACCACCCATTAAATCATCTTTTGATGGTAAATCATCTCCGGAATCTAATTTAAGTTTCATCAAATTATCTATCTGACTGTTTGCACTTTTTTGATATTTTTGTTTTTTCTTTTTTGCATTATTGAGAGTTTGGGTTATTGACTTCTTATTTTTTTCATAAGAACTACCCGCTTTCTTTTTTAGTTTTTTATAATCTAAAGATATTTGTTTATACGTTTTATTCTTAGTTATAGAATTACCAATAGATTCATAACCATCCTCAATATCAATAGCCATATCACTTATTTAATTTGTAATTTTTATCTGACGTATCTTTGTCAATTAAGTTTTTCATCACATCATCATCTAAATCCAAATCAGAAAGTGTAAAATTATCATCTTGTCTTTCTTGAGATTTTTGCCAAATTTGTGCTTGTAACTTTGAGAGGGATAATTTTTTCTCCACACAATCATTAATTATTTTTTGTTGTTTTTCAATAACTGGACCAATAAGAGTCATGTCTTCTGGTTCCTTCATCATTGTTAACATTTTATTTTGGATTCTAATTGCAGTATTTCTTTGTTCCACTAATTCGTTGTAGATTTCTTGCATCAAAGACAACATAGAATCTTTGGTTAAATTAATTTCTTTTTTTGGTGGTCTTCCCATATTTATAAATATCAATCTTTTAAAATCTCTTGAATAAGTTCTAAATATAATTTTTTATATCTTTTCATAGAACTCCTAATTTCTTTTGTTGATAAGTTGGTCATCTCCCTTAACTCAAATAAAATTACGTTTTTATTAAACTTATTATTATTTGTATCAGGAAATATTGATCCATAATTTTCAAAAAGGTCAGAGATTGCTTGACCTAATTTTACCTCTTGTTCGGTTATTTTATTATCATCCATACTATCTTTTAACTTACCTAAAAATTTTTTAATAATTTCTTCTGTAGTTAACTCTTCATTATCAATGTAATAAATCATATCAGGACTATGTTGTAAATCAGATGAAATGTCCTCGTATGAAATTTTACGATTAGTTTCCTTCTGGTCTTTCATAATTTGACCCATAAGATAATTCTTACAGATAGTCCCAAAATATGAATACGCTTTTTTTTCTTTTGATGGTTTAAATTTATCAATTTTTGTCATCAAAAATGAATGCGTATCAACATGAATTTCATCGTAACTCATATCTTTTCTATATAATTTATATCGTCTTATTATTGACGATATCATCTTATCCAAAGGAAACTTTAAAAACTCATTATATATTTTATTCTTCTCCTCAAAAGTAGTTGCGGTTAGATATTCTCTAACCGCATTTTCTTCTCGTTCTGCAAAATAATTTGTTGTTTTTGGTTTTCTTCCTTTCTTTTTCTTTTCATCACAATTTTCACAAGTTTGTTCATTTTCTAACATTAAACTTCTTGTGGTTCATATTTTATATCTCTATCTTTAATATATAGATATTCTTTTTTTGCTGACTCAACCCAGAACTTAACCTCATCTTCAGAAAGCCTATCATCACCATTTTTATAATTCCAAAAAATTGACCCTTCTCTTAAATTCATATGTTTGTAACCAATTTTAGGGATTGCCATAAATTTAAGTGAATTATGTGTCATTCTTAATAAGAACTCATAACCAAATGTTAATCTAAAAGATGGTTTAATCATACCAAATTTAACATATTTTTCTTTTTTAATTAACATTCCTGAGATTTGGAAGTTTTGATATGTAAGTAATGTTTCGTTAGTTAAAATTCCCATTTCCGATGTGAAGTTTGCGGCAAATGTGGCTTCGTTTGTAAATCCTACAAACACCCCTTTATCGTTAACGTCAACAACTATTGGTAAAAATGCGTCCACATCTCCATAAATTCCCATATAGTTTTTTGCATTTTTAAACCAAATGTTGGAATACTCATCATCAAATTCTAAAATAGATACCCATTCAGAAGTTGCTTTCTCAATTCCGTAATTAACTTGAGATGCAAAATTAGGGTCTTCATCATATTGTTCGATAATAACGTTTAGTCCTTCAAAATTAAAGTCCTTTACAAAATTTAAGAATGTAGATTCTCCGGTATGAACAATTATTAGTTCGTCAACCAATCCAGTTTGGTTTTTAAGTGAGGCGATTGCTTTAGTGAAATAATCATCAAAGCCGAATACATTACCTGATTTAATTGGTAAGATAACCGAAATAGTGTTTTTTGTTTCCATATTATTCTATTGTTTCAAATTTAGTTAATTGTTCTTCAAATGTTCTCATTCTTGTTTCTACCATATTTGAAAATACTTCCAAAACGCGAGATTCAAACTTTGACATATCTGAATATTCAGACGAGGTTTTTTCCATAAAAGTATATAATTCAGGGTTAACGTTATCCTCTAACCAATTTTGGACAAAATCTGAAATAACATCCACCATTGAGTTTTTATTGACTAACCATAGTCCGTTATCTTCATTTAACCATTCCGGTTGCAGATTAGGTACTAGACCAATTACCGGAACTCCCATCTTCATTGATTCAAGAGGGAAGGTACCAAACCCACTAGTTTCATCTACCCAGACAGATAAGAAACTATCTTTAAGTGCATTTGCAAATTCAGTTTCAGTTAGACCTCTTAAATCTCTAAATGTTATCCATCTATATTGTGGGAATCTAACGTAGAATTGTTTTATGATGTTAGCGGTATCTCTTTGGTCTCTAGTGTGAATTGAGATGATTGTTTTAGGTGGGAACTCTGATTTTTCAAAAACCTGAGAGATAACTGGTTCAATAACATCAAATGAAATTTTTCTCATTAGAGTATCAATATGTTCTTTCTGTTTTTCTGATGTTGTAATACATTTATAAAAACTCATCTGAGTCCAACTTTGACCAGGTTGTAAAGTTTCAAAAATATGGTCATATGCTTGAGTTAAAACAACTTTACCACAAGGTAAATTTTTAACTTGTTCCATAATGTAACCAAATATTTCTGGAATAATTATAAGATCGTCTGGAGAAATTTCCAAGTTTCCATCATCAATTGATTTATGTGGGAGTTCGGACATATATTCTTCACCTAACCAACTACCAACACCAAAGTATTCTTTATTTTCGTGTAATATAATTGGGTTATATCCGTTTTTCTTAAGGGTCATTGCCATCTGATAAATATATCTAACAGAAGCTCTAGCATTTCCTTTAGTGTCTTGTACTATAAAATACAAACGAGATTTCTTATCCTTCATACTTTGGATTGATTTCTCTAGTTTTTTTACTTGTTCTGAGGTCATAATTTTATATTTTGTTTATTATTTTATTCATCAATAATGTGTTGAATGCAATTTTAAAAGGGATAGATAGTTCATTACTTTTCATCCCTAAATTTTCATCCACTTCATTACTTTCGGTTAATACGGTTTCCAACATCGATTTTACAATCTCATATTTTACTAAATGTATTTGAGTTTCTCCGGACTCCCCGTCAAATTGGACATATTGGTCAATAACCTCTAAGTCCACATAGTAATTTTCGTTAAATACTTGAAACATACTTTTTAATTTTTTCTAAAGTTTCTTTGAATTCAGAAAGGGATGATACCTCGTATTCTGATTCAACGTGTTTATTATAATCTGTTGTAAATTTTACAACAATTTTATCCTTTGGTTTTTCTAATAATAAGGTAGGATTAGCCGTAAGTAAAACGTCAACGTCATTCCACATATTATTTTTAGTTATTTCACTATAAAAAAGTACCTTTTCAAGTAAACATCCAAACTTTGATAAGAAAAATAATGAAGATGGTTTTGATTTACCAATCTCATCCGATACAATTAATAAATCATACTCATCTCTTAATTCATAATACAAATCATTTAATATATTAAATGTTGACATCTCTGTTGATGGTGCGTGACCAAATAATTCCATGGTATATTCTTCATACATAAAAGAATAAAGACCATCTTTTGATGGAAAAGAAAAATGATTTAATAAATCCAAAGATGTAACATCACTTAAAATTTTATATTCAAACAAATTAGAATCAACATTCTCATTAATGGAAACCACTTCATCAGTATCTCCAGAAAATTCTAATTCATATGTTTTATCCGTTGATTTATATTCGTGACTATCAAGTAAATGTTTTTCATATATTTCTATGAATTTACCAATAGTATCCCTAAGAACTCCATTAATCTCAATCCCTATTTTCATCATATTTACTTAGTATTTTACTTATTAATGGATTTCTAACATTCTTAGCGTCCCTAAAATCATAAACACCAATATCTGGTACGTCCTTGAATCTTTGGATGGCATCATATAGTCCCGATTGTTTTTTATCTTTATATCTATCAGTTTGTTCTAAATCTCCAGAAATAAAGAACTTACTATTATATCCAATTCTTGTTAACAATAATTTCATTTGATTTGGTGTTGAGTTTTGGGCTTCCTCAAAAACTAAGATTGAATTGTCAATATTCATACCCCTCATAAAAGCCAAAGCAAATACTTCAATAACTTCTAAGTCCTTTAATTTTTCTCTAGCTTCTTTACCAATAATTTTATTTAATAGATAATAAGATGGAAAAATATAAGGATCTAATTTTTCCTCAAGATTACCAGGTAGAGAACCTAATTTTTCCTCTGCCTCAACCGCCGGTCTTACAATGATAATTTTTTCATAAGAATTGTTTGGGTCCATTAATAAATCAACCGCCGCTTTCATTGCAATATATGATTTACCAACACCTGCTGGTCCTGACGCAACCGTAATTTGATTATTTTTAAGAATATTATAATACTCTTCTTGATGGTTGGATAAAAATTTATTTTTTTGTTTTTTCTTTATTACAGAATTTATTAAATCTTTTTTTGAAAACTGTGGTTGTGGAGACGTTTCATCGTCTTTTTGTATTGGTTTTTTTCTAGCTGTCATTTATTTTCTTAAAAAGGTATAGTTTTTTTCAAAATATTCAATAGTTTCTTTAAGTCCTTCGTACAATGGAGTGAATTTAAAGTTGGGTAAGTAATTTTTAATCTTACTATTATCACTTGGTTTTCTAAATTGTCCGTCAGGTTTTGAGGTGTCCCATTTAACCTCACCTTTAAAATTCATTAACTCTACAATAATATTTGTAACATCTTTTATTGAAATTTCTTCTGATGTCGATAGTATTATAGGTTCGTTCTCATTATAATTGTGGAGTACCCATTCAGTTAACTTAGCAACATCTCTACTAAAAATAAACTCTCTTAGTGGTTTACCTGACCCCCATATTGTAAGAGGAGTTTTATTTTCTCTAGCCAAATAACATTTATGTATTAAAGACGGTAACACGTGTCCATTTACAAGGTTGTAGTTGTCGTTAGGACCATAAATGTTACAAGGTATTACTGATTTATAGTTTAAACCATATTGTTCTTTATATGCTCTAATTTGTATGTCCGCCATTCTTTTAGCGTACGCATAAGCATCATTTGAGTTGTGGGGTGATCCTAAATGTATTTTTGATTCTGTTAACGGATATTCAACACTATCAGGAAAAACACAAGTAGATAAAAATGATACTAAATTTTTAACTCCTGACATTCTTGCTCCTTCAATAACATTAGTATTCATCATAATGTTATCATAAAAAAACTCACCCTTAAAATTCATATTACCGCCAATACCACCAACCTTAGCAGCACAATGAATAATACCATCAAATTGTTTTAACATTAATCTGTTAGCGTCTTCAGTTTTACGTAAATCGTATGATTTTGAGGTTGGTTTAAAATAATTATCACCAATAAATTCGGATCCAACCAATCCATTTCCACCTGTAACTAATATTTTATTTTCCATAATATTCTATCCAATATTGAATCATCTCATCTAACATTGATTCAAATGTGTATTTTGGTTTCCAACCTAATTCATTTGTAAGTTTGGATGAATCTCCTTTTAAATTTTCTAATTCTTCTGGTCTAAAATGTTTTTTATCAACAATAACATAATCTCTAAAATCTAAACTTAATTTAGAAAAAGTGTATTCACATAGGTCTTTTACTGAATGAGATATTCCTGTTGCACATACATAATCGTCAGGATTATCGGTTTGTAACATCATCCACATTGCTTCAACATAATCTTTAGCGTGACCCCAATCTCTTGTTGAGTCAAGGTTACCTAAATGTAAATTGTCCTGTAATCCTAAACTAATTCTTACTGCCGACTTCACAACCTTATTGGTTACAAAGTTAGTTCCTCGTCTTGGTGATTCGTGATTAAACAAAATTCCATTCCATATTTTCATACCATAAGAATTTCTATAGTTTCTACAAATATTATATGAAAATACTTTTGCACAACCATACGGTGACACTGGACTCATTGGTGTTGATTCTCGTTGGTATCCGTCATTATCTATATTATTTCCAAACATTTCTGAAGAAGATGCTTGATATATTTTTGAATGTGGTGATACCATTCTTACTGCCTCTAATAAATTTAATACCCCTAAACCTGTTGCATTTGCGGTATAAATTGGTTGGTCAAAACTAACTCTTACGTGAGATTGTGCCGCTAAATTATAAATTTCATCAGGTAGTACTTTTTGTAATACCCTAACTAAAGATGCCATATCAGTAAGGTCAGCATATTCTAAATTAATTTTATTATTCTTATGTAGATGTTCAATTCTTGATGATTGAGTTTCAGAAACTGAATTTCTTTTTACTGTTCCCCAAACCTCATAATTTTTTTTCACCAGTAATTCCGCAAGGTAAGACCCATCCTGACCATTAATACCGGTAATTAGTACCTTTTTCATGTTTTTTTTAAATTAAAAACTGTTTATTTTCAAAAATTAAATTAGCCCATTTCTCGTCTTCTTTTAAATGGTGTTTTAGTGTAAAATTATTGGATTCAAAAAAATTTAAAATTTTATCACACTTACCTTCGTTTTCGTATAGATTTTCTTCATTTTTGGTTAAAAAACATTCCAGTTGTATTTCTTTAATGTTTTGTATATTATTACCTAATGATTTTACAACATCTAAATCACTCCCTTGTGTGTCTATTTTTAAAAAACTTATAACTTTACCCAATAAGTCGTTTTCTATTAAAAATGTTGATAACTTATAAACTTTTACGTTAATAACATTTACTTGGCGTAATGATACCTTTTTATCCCAATCATCTTTATACTTGGTAAATGGTTTTAGTGAACTAGTGTAGTGAGGTTCATTTATATAAAAATCTTCTATACCGTCATTATTGTTTATTGCATAATTAAAAACTTTTATGTTTTTGTGATTTAATTCTAAAGATTTTAATTTTTCATATAAATGTGGTACGGGCTCAAAGGCAAAAATCATATTCTTTTCATCATATAAATATTGACGTAAAAATGATCCCTCATTAGCCCCAACGTCTATTATAATATTCATTTTTTTCATAGTTTATTATTAATAATTTTATTTAATTCTTGATTACCAATTAACTCAGTTTTACTTCTGTTTCCAATTTTAAATTCTTCAATTTCATATAAGTTATCTGGACAAGCCAGTATAAAACCGTCGTATTGAAAAGATTCATTATCAAAATCACACGAACATAAAATTTTATATCCATTTTTTTTCAAAAAAGAAATACACTCGTAATGAAGTGAATTACTGTGTGTGCTAATAAATAAATATTTTATTTTTTTCTCAGAAAGATAAGGTTGTATCATATCCAACATCTCAACCTCATATCCTTGAATATCGCTATGTAGTATATCTATTTTTTCTAAGTTATTTTTTAAAAAAAATGTTAGAGGGTTAAAATCAGATTTAGATATTTTACCCTGTATAAAATTTGGTTTTAATTCGTTAATTTCAAAATTTTTGATTCCGACTCTCATATTATTAGCGTCAGGTTCAATACAGTAAGATATAGAATCTTCAATTGTTTTCATAAACCATATTGAGTACATTGACCAGTAACTACCTAATTCAATCATAATAGAACCTTTGTTTAGTTTACTTAAAACTTTTTGAAATGCTCTTTCTTCGGATGGTTCGTGAACACCTAAATTATATTTTAATATCTCAATAAAGTTACCGTAATATTCAGTACTAAGTTTTATACCATTATGTAAAGTAATAATTCCGTTTTCAACAGTACCTGCATTTTCTACTCTATTAATATACAAATTGTTTGGGTCAGATATAATATCTTTAAATCTATTAAAATTATCTTCAGGACTATTAAATCCCCCTTTTAAGTTATTTATTGATTCATCTTCTAATAAATCAAAAATATTGTCCGTATAGAAGTCCTCGTCATACGTTTTTTCAGATGTGTTATAGTTTTTAGAATTTAGTTTTTCTATTAAAGATTTGTGTGGATTCATTTTATTATTATTTAAATGTTTATGTGGTTTTATTATTATTTTACAAAAATTAAGTTTTCACCGTTTTGGTGTATTAAATTCATATTGAATTTTTGACAATAATTAACAAAAAGTTCTTTTTGTTTGCCATTAAACTCAACACAAACAACCTCACAATTTACTTTGTTTAAATCAATTTGATTAAGAACTATATAATCCATTCCTTCAATATCAATACTAATTATGTTAAAACTTTGTTCCGTAAGATTGTATCTCTCTAAAAAAGAATTCCACGTTAAACAATCCACCTCGTGTTCTTCAAAAGTTACACCACTACGTCTCCACCTAATGGTTTCATCCATAATAAGAGTTGATACTAACCCCGTGTCCCTTAATCCAAGAAGATCGCCACTTTCATAAAATTTTAATTTACAATTTTCAGAACCCAACGCAACATTATAACATTTACTATTTCCTAAAACGTTTTCAACTAATTTATCAAAAGGTTTTTTTCCCGCCTCAACTAAAAAACCTTGCCAACCAAGATCCCTAAAAAATTTTGAGTTACTAAGGGTTATTCCATCATTTGCCCCAATTTCTAAAACAGTACCAATATAATCTGGTCCGTGTTTTTCCAAAATATAATCATTAATTATTTTGTCTTCATTATTTTGTCCGTAATACATCTTTATTTAATATTAAAATTGTTTATAAATCTTTTTTGGTAAATGGTTTCATCACCACTTACATTGTTTTTTATGTAAGTTTCATCATATTGATTATGTACATCTTTTGTAATATCTGGATGAAAATGTTTAATTATACAAGTATTAAAATATGTTTGTTTGTTTAAACTTTTAGCAACTAACATAAATTCGTTGTCGGCATAAAAAGAAACATAACTAGGATGGTAAATGTAATTAAAACGTTCATAATATTTTTTACCCAAAATACTAAGAGTGTTTAAATCACTTCTATATCCATCATAATACCATAAAACACCATCAGTATCCGGGTAAAATTCATTCATATTATTTCTAATGATACTATCGTAACCTTTAACTTGTGGTATCATATCATCAGAAGCTAATAAAATAATATCATAATCATTATGTTTATCTAAATCTGAATTTACCGCCTCTATTTTTGTTTTAGAGTTACCAAAATAAAAAAATAAATTTTTATAACTTTCTAATTTTTTTATAACAGATTCGTTATTCATTTCTTCGTCGTCTAAATCACAAGTAACAACAAATTTTGTATTATCAATATCGTCTAATAATTCATAATACTTATCAAGTACTTTAAAAAAAAGTTCTTTTCTTCCCCTTGTTGGAAACTTTATTAGTAGGTTAAATTTTTTTTCCATTTGTAACGTATTTTTATTTATTTATTTTTAAATTTATTTTCCACTTTTTTTATGGTGTGTAGTACACAGGGAATCCCACCCCATAAAACTTTATTTGGGTACTCCCAGTTATCAAAATAATTAACTAACTTATTTATATTTTCTTTAAAATTAACAAATGCCGAACTGTTCTCTAATTTTAATCTAATGTTGTCTCTTATATACGACCCGTGATGCATCTCAATATCATTTCTATTAAATATAACTGGATTAATAGAATTAGACATTCTTCTGGTTGGGTCTACTAAAACTGGTGATGGGTATCCTAAAATATATTTTGAGTTTGGATTTATTTTATAAATTAAAGACACGTAGTATTCTTCTGGAGGGTCTAATTGAAACTCCCAACTTTTATAATAAGTTTTCATTTGACAAAATGACGAATCAAATCCATAACTATCAATTATTTTTTTGATAAACTTAAATTGTTCAATATCATAATACTCGTCAGTGTCCATAGACATATGATGAGTACACCCATTCTTTTTTGATAATTCTAAACCAATGTTCCTTTTTGTGATTTCATTTGTGTGAGGACTTATACCAAAAGGTTCATACTTTTCAATATGGTCAATTAATTTATTTGATAATAAAGTTTCTAATAAATCAACTAAAGTTTTATTACACTCATTACCCAGATTGGATTTTGTTTGATATACAACACTTATGTAATCAACCTCACTTTTAATTTGTTTTATTGAATCTTCTAATAGTTCTTCCCCATCAAATACGTTATAACTTATTCCTAATTTCATATTTTTGTTTTTATATTATTTATTTACTTTGATAAAAAAATTTTTTTAATTCTTTAACGTGATTAATCATAAACGGATAAAGTAATTCCTTATAATCAATTATTTCTTTCTCGTTTTTTTCTGTGTCTTTTTTTCTTGTTTGACTTTCTAAATGGTAAGAAACTGAAGAACTATCACAATAATTAATATAACCCTTTATGATACATTTTGCATTTAATTCCACATCTTCAAAACACGTTTGGTAACTCTCATTAAAAAATCCACAAGATTCAAATAAAGTTTTTCGTATCATCATTAACGCTGCGGTATTACCAATAACCGGATTAACTCCTGTGGAATAATTATAATAATTTCTTAAACCAATGTGAGATAATTGTATAAGTTTGTTTGAGTCAAAAAAGGCCAATATCCCATTATGTTGAATTGTACCATCCTCAAAATGAAGCCTAGCACCAACTGTTCCAGTTTTAGGGTAAGTTTTAAAAACCTTTAACATTCCATAAATAACATTATTCAATATTTTAATATCGTTATTACAAAAAAGTAAAAATTCATATTCTTTACCAATATGGTTTTTAACTACATCATTATTTATTTTTGCAAAATTATAATAGTCATATTCAATTAATTTTATATTCCCCATTGGGAGTATTTTTTCTTTTATCCATTCTTTTTCTTCATTTGTTGATCCGGTATCTGCAATGAAAACATCAAATAATTTTGAATCACATTGTTGGTAAAATGAATTAACACAATCAAATAACATTTGAGTATTACCTTTTGTTGGTATTATTATTGCAATCTTACCAACATTTTTTATTTGTTTTGTTTTAATTGTTGGTACGTATGGAATCTCAGGTTTTAAATCTAGAGGTAAATTATTACCCCACTTCTCAACAAATTTTTCCTTACTTTCCCAGAACTCTTGATTTGGTTGACCAACAGATTCGTGAGTAATTTCAAAAGATGAAGTCACCCCAATTTTTACTCCATCTATATAATTTGGAATACAAAATAAATGGTCATAAAAGTGAAATTTACCAATTGACTCGTCAAAGGTGTGTTTTATTTTTGTTTTATTAAACGAAATAAAAAGACCATCAATTGTTACAACTGGAATTAAAAATGGTAATTTAGATGAGTATTTACTTAACCATTTATTATGACCTTTAGGGTGATGATAAACTTGTCCAACCATAGTTTGTTTTAATTTTTCCCAGTAAACTCCTGACTCAGGAAAATAACAAGAACCAGCCTTACCAATAATACCGTAGTCGGAGTTATCTTCAAAATCCCTTAGTAATTTTTTACCCCAACCTTTCTCAAGTTTAATGTCGTTATGACAACAAACTACAATGTCATTTATAGATTCACTAATACCTTTGTTATATAGTTTGGAAAGAGAATATTCATTATGGTTAACATATTCTAATATCTGAATGTCTTTCACTCCAGAGGTTTCTAACAAATGTTGTTTAAATTTGTTATTGTAATCTTGGTCCTTGTGTGTTGAGTATACTATTGTAATCATAATCCTGTACTTCCAAAACCTTTATCGGACCTATCTTTATCTTCTATGTTATTAACTTTAACCAGGTTAATCCATTTACCTGAAACTACAGGAGTAAGAACTGCCTGAGCAATTTTTTGATTCTTTTTAATATTAACAGGATGTTGATTAACGTTAAAGATAATAACTTTTATTTCTCCTGTATATCCTTGGTCAACAGTTCCTGGTGAATTTAAAACCATTAACCCTTCTTTAATTGCCAAACCACTTTTTGACCTAATTTGTATTTCGTAATTTTCTGGAATATCAAAATGAACTCCAGTTGGAACTAAAACTCTACCGAAAGGGTCTACATCAATATCTTCGGTTGAATATAAATCCATACCTGAATCTGTTGGGTATGCGTATTGAGGTGTAATTGCGTTCTCATTTGAGAATGAGAACCTTAAATCCATTGTGGGTTGATAAATACCCATATCCTTCTCAAGTTGTTTAACATCAAGACCGTACTCCTCAATTATTTGATTGTAGTCAGTGTCCTCTATTGAATCTTCAAACAAATCTTCTATTCCCATTATTTTAATTCTTTTAATTTTTTTATAGTGTCAATCAAAACATTAACATCTTTTTCACAGTATTCTGAAATCTCGTCTAATTTATTTTCATTCCAGTAAGCGTGATGTACTTTATCTCCGGTTACTTCACCATCTTTTGGTGTTGGTATGTCAAGACAAACACACATAAGATCCAAAGAACCAATTGATGTATATGCTCCGTATTGCCATATTTCTTTAGTATCAATTGCTTTTACTTCCCAAGGTTTTGTGTCATAAGAAGGAAGTATCTTTGAAGGCATAATTCCATTTATAATCATTCGTTTTGCTAACATTGGTATGTCAAAGTTTTTAAGATTGTGACCACAAAGATAAAAATCTAACTTGTGACATCTATCTAAAAGATTTCGTACATCACTTAAAAGTTTTTTTTCATCATCACCAGAAAAAGTTTGTTTTTTAATTTCACCATTGTCCATAACAAATGCCATAGAAACACATACTATTTTTGCGAACTCAGGAACCAAAGCCGCTCTTTTTACAAACACTGTATTTTTTAATTGATTTTCATCTTGGTTGTTTGAATTATCTTCAGGAAATCTTTTTAAGAACCAATCAAAGTATTTGTTAAATTGTTCCGCAACTCCAGGATTATTTTCTTGACAAGTTTCCCAGTCCTTACATCCACCAACTGTTTCTATATCAAGAAACAAAATTTTTGTTATAGGTATATTAATCATAAATTATTTTATTAAAGATTTGTAAAAAGATGCACGTTCTGCCGTCACAAAATTAAGATTATATTTAACACTTACCGTTTCATACAACCTCTCACCAAGATCAACAATCATATTTGGATTGTCAACCAGTTTCTTAATATTTTTTGCCCAATCACTATGGTTATTACTTTCATTAACTAATAAAGCATTACCGTCAGTAAATTGTCCTTTATCTAATGCGTGTTTTAAATCAATGGTATATGGTCCAACATTTGAAGCGATTAGTGCTTTTTTATAGAACCCAGCCTCAATAACTTTTAATTGTGATTTCATTCTATTAAAGATGTGATTTTTAATAGGGGCTATTGATATATCAAACTTGGAATAGTTTTTTGCGTATGTGTTAACAGGACGAGTCCAAACACGAACATAATTTTCATTTTCAACACCAGAGTAATCATTCTCAACAAAAGTATTAAGATAATCTTTATATGTTGGTGTTATTATTTTATAATCATTAGTAAATATTTGTTCATATTTAACCCAAACGGTTTCTTCAGGTTTAATAGGTCTTTGAGTTTTTTCTCCTGTTTGTTGATTTATTTCGGTAATGGTTCCCCTTATATCAAACCCACAAAGATAAAATTGTAACTTATCTTGTTGTTGTGATAGTTTTGAAACTGTTCCATCGAGTAATTTTAAATCGTGTAAATGTGATGAACCACCTAACCAACCAACTCTAATTTTTTCTGAAGGTAATGTTGGTTCATTAAACTGTGGGTCACTTGGGTCTATTGCGTTTGGTAATACAATAACATTTTTATTAAATTTTCTTATTTCATTGGCAAAAATTTCTGTTGTCGTAATAACATAATCAGCAACTTTTAAATTAGCAACAATTTTTTCGTGTAATTTATTTTGAATGATTAATTGGTGAATTGGGTGTTCTTTTGTTGGTAACCAGTAATCATCTATATCACCAACAACAACAATCCCCATATCTTGTAATTGCTTAATAAGCATAGGTGTGTTATCGTAATCAGACCCAATTGTTCTATGGAAATGTACAATTTGATACTTTTTCCAAAAATTAATGTCATTTACATTTGGTTGATACTCAATATCCACATGGAAATCATCCGGATACATATTCTGTAATTTAATGTGAGGGTCAGTTGACCTAAATTTACCAACACCTGATTGGTCTGAAGGGAGTACTAATACATTGATTTTTTCCATAAAATAATAAATTCTATGGAAAATATACTTAAATATTGTAAATATATCAACCCATAAAATAAAAAATCCCAAACTTAAAAAGAATGGGATAAATTAATTTTAGGTAAATTTATTTGGCGACTTTCTTAACACTCGTTAATTTACCTTCAAACAAATGTTGACCTACTTTAAATTTAAAAAGTTCGTTACTTTTTGATGTGGACTCAATTAAAAGACCGTTCTCTCTTAACACATCCTGAACAGTTTCTCTTACAATACTTTTAATATCATTAACATTAACAGAATTAACTGACGAATTTTGTTGTTGTTGTTTTTTAATCGGAGCATTTTCTATTAAACTACCATTTGGTTTTGTATTCATTAATCTAGATGCTCTTTCTATCAAATCATCAGACAATGTTGCACTTGTATTAACTCCCATAGTTGGTTGTTGTATTGGGTGTTCCATCATTAATCTTTTTATTTCATCCGGTAATCTAGAGTTTTTAATTGCATCCGTAGTTGGTAACCCAACAGGTTTAGTATTTTCTCTTGGTAATTCAGATAAATAAGGTTGTTGTGTTTGTTCAGATTCTTGTAAATATTCTTGGGGAACGTTATATTTTGCGTTAACTGGTTGATATTCCTCAACCACAGGACGGTCCATATTTACTGAACCTCCATTTCCTCTACCCATTTCATTATGTTTTTCCATAATTTTTTTGGATATCATTAATTTTTGTAAAAATTGGTCTTCGTTATTCATATAATTAAAATACTGCGTTTATAATGACTTTAGTCATACTTTTATCACCAGACGGATTATAATTTGGTCTTGCCTCATTAAATGTTTCGGTTGTTGGTTTAAAAGTAATTACCTTGTCTACTCTAAATAATCTCCAACTCGGTAGTGGTTTTTTACCAAGATAAGCCCTGTGAGAAGCCCCTTCTAAATCCCAAGCTCGTAAAACTGGATTACCCGCTTTACTATAACCAAAACAAACAGGTTCGACAATTCTTAATCCTTTTCCCCCCGGTTCATCTCCCTCATAATAAACAATAACACGCTGCCTTTTCTTAATAGCGTCTACAATATTATTTATTGAGGCTATTTCAAGAATAAGTTTATTATAGTTATTGTAAAGTTTCATTATGCTGATGGGGTAGTATAAGGTTTGTCTATTTGATATTCGTTAATTTTAATTTCATTAATTCTTTCTAATGTATCAACAGAAGAACCCCCATTCGCAGTATCTAAGAAAATACCGGTACCTTTACCAAACTCATCACCATCACCAAGAGCGTCAGGATTTGTTGCTGAATATTTATTTTGTTCTTTATAATCATTCTTTGGAAATAATTTTTTTCTTTGCTCTTCACCAATTTGACCTAAATCATTCATTGGTTGACTAAAATCTAATCTTTCACTAGTTGCCATTTTAAAGTAGTTTTTGCATTATTTTGTTTATTTTTTTTAGTGTTTCGGTGATTCTTATATCATCCGTAAACTTACTATGTTCTTTAGATGGTCTATTCATATCTGCTAACCACCCCATATCGTCATATACTTTACCATCAATTGGTTCTGGCATATGTTCAGTTTCAATTCTTTTTGTGAATGAATCTCCATTTCTCATACTCTCTAGAGTCCTATCGGTCCAACTTCTCATATAATCCGCACCATTTAAAATATACGGGGCATCTTTTCCGTCACCATCATAATTATCAAACCAATGTTTAATTCTTCCTAATTGTTGATAAGTAACATACCCAGTGTCCCTTAATTCTTGATTTCTTTTATGACCTTCAATTGAGGTGTCAGAATTAGGTAGGTGGTTAAAACAAACCCCCAGGTATTCAACTATCTCCTTTGGTAGATAAATAACTTGTCCGTATAAATCTTTATTCACCTTCTTTTAAATGTTTTATTAATTTATTTAAATCAATACCTTCTTTTTCCGCAATTTTTTTAATCGATTCTATATTTCTTAAAAGTATTTTACTTATTGGAGATTCATCGTCTTCATTAGAGTCCTTTTTTACAACATCCCCAGATTTTTTCTTTTTATTTAATAAGATTTCATCAATCATTTTTTTCATCTTATCTTTTCTAAGTTCGTTGATTCTCATTTTAACATCACAATCCTCACACTCACCATATTCTTTTTCTTGTTCAAGTTCCACATCAAGTTCAGGGTCGTAACCAAAACTCATACATCTTTCGTATCTTTCAAATGGATCTTTTATCTCCAACTTTTCAAAAACTTCTAAACACTCATTAAATGAGTTTACATTTTCCATTTCTTTAAAACCATAAGTTTCTGAATAATCTTCTTCCTCTAATGGTCTTTTATTTTCTTTTGATTCACCATAAAATATTCTAGCTCTTTGAGGAAACATACCGGTAGCGTTTCTAATTAATGCCGCTCTCTGGTCTTGTGTCCATTGAGTGTGTTGTCCCATATCTAAAATTGGTATGTTTGAAGAAGAAAAACTTCCATCCGCATCAACAAATTCATCTAATTCACCACCTTCTTTTTCTTTCTTTTTATATTTCTCTGGTATTTTACTATTTAATCTAATACCCGCTTTATCCGCTAATGAAACTATGAATGGAGTTGCAATAGTTGACCCTGGAACCAACTGAAAAACAATTATAGGGATTAATTTTAAAATATCTTTTGATTGTGATTTTATAAAATCAACGTCCTCTTTATCTAATTTAAAATCACCCTCTTTAACAAATGAACTAATTGACCTTGAAAGTATCTTACCTAATAGTTTTGTTTCAACCACTTCTTCTTTAGTTGATGAAACTAATTTTTTTAAATTTTTAGTTATAGAATCTAAACTTATTTTCCTACTATCTTTAAGGGTTTTTGAAATAAAATTTTTAACATTTTTTTCTTCTTTTTTAGGGAAGTCAATTTTATTATCTTCTTTCTTTGCTTCATTTAAATTTTCAGAAACAGAATAATGTAGGGATATTTTATTTCCCCTATCCTTTAAAAAGAAATAATATGGTTTATTAAAATATTCTTTTTCAAACTCAATCATAATCAGTTTTTCATATAAATACTTTGATTTGTTGTATTTATAAATAAAAAGTATGGCACAACAAAATATTAACCAATACGTTTATAAAAAATATAATCTTAATATGATTTCTGATAGTATGGATATGTCCCTAACTTCAGATGAAAGGGATTATTATGAGGAGGTTATATTTTCACCATATTTAATTGCAGAAACATATGGTGATAGGTTGCCGGTATACTTTGATATTGATAACCCATTAACTGCCCAAGATTTAACATTAACATATAAAAACTTTAACCCAAACAACATATTTGTTTCTCAAAATTATTATAACCCAAAGAAAGAAAATTTTTGTAATTATTCGGCATCAACCGTTTGTGATATTGGGTTAACAGGTATTGATAATGGTTTGGTTAATAAAATGTCTGGAGAAGAATTATTTTTTACAAATGGTTTGTTTGACGACACTCTTAAATTTGATAGGTTACACGTTGATAGAAGGTTAAAGTTAATACAAGTAACTGGTTATACTGGTGAATATAATAAATTTTCTGGTATATCTAATTATACATTATATGAGGTTGTTAGTAAGATAGACCCAACTGCGGGTAAATATCACGAATTGTATGGTGGATTCTATCAGGGGTTTTATAAACTTTTTGGGTATGATTATGAAATTTTACCAGAAAGAATGAATAAGGGTTGGTCTGTTGAGGTGATTTTAAAACCAAGATTCTGTGATGAGTTTGGTCCGTCAATTGGGGAAACTACTTTAAATTTAATTTATCCGGAAAACAAAAATACTTTTTTTTATTTAGGAACTAGAGCGGAAAATAAGTTTTATCATTACGCCGATGGAACACCAAATTGTTTTACCGGTTATACTAGAGTTACTACTCCTTTATCCGATTGTTTACAAACTTGTGCTTGTTGTAATGAAACTATAACAAATAGTAGATGTATTTTTGTATATCCACCAAGATCAAAAGACGGTCAATATGACCCTCATTTAAATTACGGTTGTGATAAATGTGGTGGATTAACTGAAAAAAAATTAACTTGTGGTTGTGGATGTGGAGATTCATCTTGTTTAACTTGTGGGTGGGAATGTTTTAATCACCCTTGTGTGACAATAATACCTCCTACACCAACTCCAACCCCAACACCAAGTCCAATACCAACTTGTGACCATATTGTTCCGGTTTGTACCCCAAGTTGTACTGTTTGTGAAACTTGTTTGGATTGTTTGAATTGCTCCCCAACAGGATACACTTCAATTGAGGATACTTGTGAGAAAGACCCTTTATATGATTCTATGTCAAATAACATTTCATTTAAATTATGTGGAGACCCTAAAAATCCTGGTATTGGAATTAAAGTTCTTAAGTTTACCGGAGATTGTATTACAACAGGAACGACAATAACAGGTCAAACATTTGTTACAGGTTATACAATACAAGAATGGTGTTCTCCTCCAATATACTCTTATTGTGAAAATATTAATCCAGAATTTTTAAATTTAGAACATTGGTTTTTACTTGATGTTGTGTGGGAAAGATATACATATTTGGATTATTGTGATTTATGGTACAGAGGTGGGTTAGGTGATATTACAAAAACAGAACCTTTAGAAAGTTTATCAAACAATACGGTCGCATTAATTAAACCACCTTATACTAATGGAACAAAGGTTGAATCAAGTGTTGAGATTGTTAACCTTAATAATAAATGGATTGAGGATAAAAAATTTAGGGAGGGTAGATTAAAAATATATGTTAATGGTAAACTACACCATACAATTGAAAACTTTGAGGAGGTGATACCAAGAGCTTTAAATACTGATAAAGAAAAACAATTAGGGGTTCCTTTTAATATATCTTGGGGTGGAGGAACTCAAGGACTTCACGAAAATTTAACATTCTCTTCTTGCACTCTTCCTTATAGTGATTATATCCAAGACCCAGAATGTTTTCCAACATCAATTTTGTCCGGAACGTCATTATCCGGATTAACAACAAATATTTTATTAGAAAAAGAATTTGGGGGTACTTTTGAAGGTGGTATATCACAATTTAGAATGTATGTTGATCCAATAAACGCTTCAGAAATAAGACACAACTTTAATTTATTAAAGGATAAATTTAGAATGTTTAACCCGTTTTGTCCTGATTGTGATATAATAGTTTGTGAACCAAATGATTTTACTTACACTATTGGGGATTATACTACAACCACTACAACAAGTTTTTTAATATAGTCATATATAAAATTTTTGTTTTTTTTTGTAAAAATTCTTTGTTTATCTTTTGTTGTAATATTTATCTAGTAAAAGAAATTAAATAAACATTAAAAACAAACAAACAAAATGGCTTTTGTAATAATTAACGATTTAACTGGTGGAACTACATCTACCGTTAGATGTTCACAAGGAAATTCAGCAACTGCGGTGTATTCAACGGTAAGTGGAGGTAGATCAAATACTTCAAACCAAGAATATTCAACAATTGCCGGAGGAAGATTAAATACCTCAAATGGTTGTTATTCTTCTATTAACGGGGGATATGGAAACATAACTACTGGAATATTCTCTTCTATTAACGGGGGATGTACTAATAAATCATCAGGTAAATCGTCTGTTGTTGATGGTGGTACTCAAAATACCGCAACATCTGATTATACTTTTGTTGGTGGTGGTTATTGTAATACCGCAATTAATTTAAAATCAATAGTATTAGGTGGTGATAGAAACACTTCATTATCTGGATCAACAATTGCAGGAGCTGATAATAGTATTGCAAGTGGTTTGAAAACATTTATTGGTAATGGTTTTTGTAACACTACAACCGGAAATTACTCATCAATACCTGGGGGGTATAAAAATACTGCAACTGGACCATATTCTTTTGTTGTTGGTTTATGTAATTCAGCAACAGGTTCTGGTACCGTTGTTTTAGGAGGACAAAATGTTATTGGTACTCAATCAAACACAGTATATGTACCACAATTAAATGTTGATACTGTCGGGTCAACAACATCTCTAAATAATTTAGGAATAGATTTAAATGGAAACGTTGTTGTTGGTAATGATGTATTTGCAACAGGTCTTACTTTTAACAATAACACAGGTTTATTAACTTTGAATAATAACAACGGCGTTAATCTAACAACAGGAGGATTTATTACTCAAGATGTATTTGCAACAGGTTTTACTTTTGACACTAACACTGGTTTATTAACTTTAGATAACAACAATGGAGTTAGTTTAACAACTGGAGGATTTTTAACACAAGATATTTTTGTTACCGGAGGTACGTTAGATTATAATACACAAACATTAACATTAGATAATAATAATGGTAGTAATGTTATTATTAATGGACTACAAGATTATTTCTTAACTGGTTTAACTTTTGATAATAGTGGATTTACATTAACGGCATCCGTTAACGATGGTAATTCTTATAGTGTAAGTTTAGGTATTTTAGCAACCGACTTAGGTTTAACCGGAGGTACTTACAACCCTAATACGGGTGTTGTTACGTTTACTAATACTTCTGGACAAACAGTTGATGTCTCAGGTTTTACAACGGGATATACTGACGTTTTCTTAACTGGAGGTACTTTTACTGGTGGAACTTTAACTTTAACAAATACTAATGGTTCAACAGTAACAATTACAGGATTTACCGCATTAGATTCATACATAACAGGAGGAACATATGATAATAACACCGGTACGTTAACTTTAGATAGTCAAATACAATCTGTTTTAATAACCGGGTTTACAACAGGGTTTACGGACATTTATGTTACCGGAATGACTTTTGATACTTTTAATTATGATTTAACAATAGAAAGAAATGACGGATTTACCGATACGGTTAATTTAGGTATACTTTCTTCAGATATGACAATTACTGGAGGTACTTATGACCTTAACAGTGGTACCGCAACATTTACAAATAGTTCAGGAGGTACATTTAATGTTACCGGTTTCTTAACTGGATATACTGATGTTTATGTAACTGGAGGATATTACACCCCAGCAACCGGAATTATAACAATCCAACAACAAAATGGTAATGTTAATATTTCTGGTATCACAGATGCGGTAGTTATCCAGGGGTCCGGATTTCAATCGACAGTTAGAAAAAATAATAATAACAACGCTTCCGCACAATATTCAACGGTAAGTGGTGGATATAATAACGGAGCAACACAATATGGTGCAACCGTTGGTGGTGGTGTATCCAATTTTGCTACCAGTACTAATGATACCGTTGCTGGTGGTTTGTCCAATTTTGCACAAGGACAATATTCATTTATTGGTGGTGGTTATAGTAACCAAACACAAGGATATATGTCATCAATATCTGGTGGTTGGGCAAATAGAACTACTGGACAACAATCTTCTATCGGGGGTGGTTGTTATAATACATCAGGGGGATTCCAAAGTTTTGTTGGTGGAGGACAGTTTAATACAACTGTTGGATCACATTCATCAATTAATGGTGGTTATTTTAATAAGACAGGTCAATGTAATGGATCAACAATCGGTGGTGGTGGTACAAACACATCTTGTGGTGTATCAACAACAGTTGGTGGTGGATATAGAAACGTTGCCTCAATATGGAATTCAACAATCGGTGGTGGAGCATGTAACACATCATTACCAACCGCTTGTGGTTCAGTAATTTCTGGAGGTAGATTAAATACAACATCTGGATTATATTCAATGATTCTTGGAGGATTTCAAAATACTGCGGTTGGAACTAGAAGTGCGGTTGTTGGAGGACAAAATATTATATCAACAAATAACGACACTGTTTACGTACCATATTTAAACATTCAAACGGTCGGATTAACAACACCAGTTTCAAACTTGGCGGTTGACGCTTCAGGTAATGTTGTTGTTGGTTCGTCAACAACAGATTATTTCTTAACTGGATTAACTTTTGATACTAGTGGATTCACATTAACGGCATCTGTTAACGACGGGAATGATTATACAGTAAATTTAGGAATTTTAGCAACTGACTTAGGTTTAACTGGTGGTACATATAATTCTAGTACAGGTGTTGTAACATTTACAAACACATCTGGACAAACAGTTAATGTGTCAGGCTTTACAACAGGTTATACGGATGTTTTCTTAACTGGAGGTACTTTTACTAACGGAGATTTAACTTTAACAAATACTGACGGTTCATCTGTTTTAGTGACAGGATTCACAGATTATTATGTGACTGGTGGAACATATGATTCTAATACTGGAGATATAACCTTAGATAGACAAAACGGTCAAGTAACAATATCTGGTATATTTGATACCGATACTTATTTAACCGGAGCTACATATAGTGCATCAACCGGAGTATTAACATTATCTCAAAATAATGGACAACCAGACGTTAGTGTCTTAGGATTCCAAACATTAAATAATTTTGTAACAGGAGCAACATATTCTAACGGAACTTTAGATTTATCGTTAAATAATGGAAACGTTGTAACCGCAACTGGTTTCTTAAATAATGATTATTATGTAACTGGTGGTACATTTGATAATAATACTGGTATATTAAACTTAGAAAGACAAAACGGAACAGTTTCTATTGGTGGAATTACATTTACTGGATTAACTGGTGTTATAGTTACAGGAAGTGGGATACAGTCAGCGGTTAGAACCGGAACAGGAAGTATTGCAACCGCACCTAATTCATACTCGTTTGGGTGTCTTAATTATAGTTGTGGGGACGGATCTTCAATATTAGGAGGATATACTAATGTTATTTCCACATCTGCGTCCTCATCGGTCATTGCTGGAGGTATGAATAATAGATCTTTTGGTCAAAATTCGTTTATAGGTTCAGGTAACTTAAACACAACGTCTGGATTATATTCAATCGTTGGTGGTGGTAGGTCAAATACCGCAAACAACACTTACTCAACAATTATCGGAGGTCAATCTAACATATCCTTAACTAATTGTTCGTCAATAGGTGGAGGTCAATCAAATCAAATTTTATCTCCAGCATCTTTTGGTAGTATATTTGGTGGTTGTGGAAATAAAGTTTGTGGTCAGTATGGTTATATTGGTGGTGGTAGATCTAACGTTGTTAGTACACCATCAACAAATGGTACCGTATCTGGAGGTTTCTCTAACACATCAGTAGGTTTAAACGCTACTGTTGGTGGAGGAACTCTTAACACATCGGCAGGAGATTTCACATCAATTATCGGAGGATGTTCAAACAAAGCGACTTGTATTCACTCACATATTGTTGGTTGTAATATAACTTCTGATAGACCATATCACACATATGTTAATAACTTTACTGTAAGTGGAGGTGGACAACCGACTACTGAAGTAAGAATGGCTGGTTTACCAACTACTGATCCTGGGATAACCGGATACGTATGGAATGATAGTGGTACATTAAAAATATCTCTTTAACAAAATAACCCCCAGGGAAACTTGGGGGTTTTTAAAAATAAAAAATTAATAAAAAAATAAAAATGGCATATGTTATTATAAACGATCCTACTGGTGGTTTAACATCAACAGTAAGATGTGATAATCAAAACACCGCAACTAAACAATATGCAACAGTAACCGGTGGTTATCAAAATACATCATCAGGAAAATATTCATTTGTTGGTGGTGGACAAAATAACACATCATCTTGTTATAACTCAGTTGTTGGCGGAGGGTTTTCAAATACATCTTCAGGGTTTTGTTCAGGAATTCTTGGTGGTTCATTAAATGTTGCCAATGGTGAGTTTTCATTTATTGGTGGTGGAAAAAATAATACCGCCTCAGATTCTTTATCAGTTGTTGCGGGTGGGACATTTAATGTTTCTTCTTGTGAATGTACTGTAGTTGGTGGTGGTGAAAATAACACGGTTAATTCTTATTATGGGATTATAGGTGGTGGTTTAAACAATACATCTATTGCTGACTTCTCAATTGTTGGTGGTGGTTGTAATAACGCAAACTTAGGAAGTTCTTCTGTTGTTGGTGGAGGTAACTCAAACACATCGGTATCAAACTTTTCTGTTGTTGCTGGTGGTACAAGAAATCAAAACTACGGAACTTACGCCACAATATCTGGAGGTATTTGTAATAAAGCCTATTTAGATGGTGTAACAATTGGTGGTGGTTCATTTAACACCGCATTAAAATATAATTCAGTTATCGCGGGAGGTTATGGAAATACTGTATCAGGATATGGGTCAACCGTATCTGGGGGATATACAAATACCGTAATTGGTGATTACTCAGTGGTTACTGGAGGTGAAGGTAATTTTACTGGTGTTATTGGTGGAATTGATATTCTTAATAATCCTGTTGTGTCAAGTGCAAATACAATTAGTGGATACTTTAATGATATTACACCATCATCTACTCTTTCTGGTTTTGGATTTGGTGGTCAAGTGAATTTTAATTTTACGTCTCCTGGAACTTTAAGTAGTTATTATTTAGTAAGTAAAGGTAGTGATTATGTAAATAATGATACATTAACTTTTTTAGGGTCTAAATTTGGTGGTACATCCCCATCGGATGATGTTACTCTTGAGATAACAACAGACAACTACGGTGATTTTGTTGCTATTGGTGGGGGTAGTGTCAATTCATCTAGAAAAAATCATAGTACAATAAGTGGTGGTTATAGTAATACAATTGACGGAAACTGTTCTACAATTGGTGGTGGATGTTGTAATACAATAACAAGATGTTCTCAATACTCAACAATAAGTGGTGGTAGGAGAAACTGTACTTACGGTAATTATTCTACAATTTCAGGTGGACGATGTAACAACGCTGGATCTTATGGTACGGTAAGTAGAACTTATAACTCAGTATATACTGGAGGAACATTAAACGGAACGTTTCTTTCTATAAACCCAACATCAACCAATTCATTGTATGGTTCAGGTGGACAGTTCGATTTTGGTTTCATCACAGGATTATTAGTTAATATAAGGATACCATACGGAGGACAACTTTACCAAGGAGGAGATAGATTATTTTTTGATGGTTCTTTGTTTGGAGGTGTGACTGGTACTGATGATGTTACATTCCAGGTAAATACTAGTAATTTAGATTATGCGACTGTTGGTGGTGGATGTCGTAATACCGCCTCATCAGAGTACTCAACAGTAAGTGGTGGTTATGAAAATACCATATCAACTATATCTAATTACTCAACTATTGCCGGTGGTGCAGACAACACTATAAGTGGTTATTACTCAACTGTTGGCGGGGGTGAATTTAATATTATAGATGGTAATAATTCAACAATTAGTGGCGGGTATTATAACACAGTAAGTTCATCCTGTTCAACAATTAGTGGAGGTATTTGTAATACTGCAAGTTCTTTATACTCAACAATTGGTGGAGGTCGTAATAACATAACATTGTGTAATGGATCAACCGTAAGTGGTGGATATCAAAATACTGCCGTTTCAGTTTATTCTTTTATTGGAGGTGGAAAAACAAATACGGTTTATGGTGATTGTTCTTTTATTTTATCTGATAATTCTATATTAAGTGGAAATAGGTCCGCAATTATTGGGGGTTCTGGAATTACAGGGACAACCGATAATACGGTTTATGTTCCTAACTTATCAATAGGAGGTAGTTTAAGTAAAAATTCAATTACTGTTGATGCGTTTTCCGATCCAGGATTAACATCTACAGATAATATTGTTTTCTTTAACGCATCTACCGGTGGTGGTACAATTTATTTACCGTTACCTGTTTTAGGAAAAGAAATTATATTAATTAGATATTCAACCACTAATACCGCAATTTTAGGTACAACCGGAGGGGCAACAATTAATGGTTCATCTACTAAAGGATTAAGCACACCGTTATATACTATAACCAGAGTTATTAGTAATGGGTTTGATTGGTTTGCAAACGAAGGTATTCCATTATAATAAAAAATTAAAAATATAATTAACCCCTCCCACAAAGAGGGGTTTTTTATTTAATACACTTTTATATTTGATTTTTTATATTTAAGGTATGTTTGTAAGTGTTTGTAATAAAGATTATTTAATTGGGTTTGAGGTAATGTTAAAATCATTAATTGATAATAACCCAAGAGTTGTAAATGAAAATATCCCATTTGTTATAATTAGTAACGATTTAAACCCTGAAGATTTAATTACCTCAAGAAAAATATACAACAATATTCATATAAAAAGGTTTGATACTGAAAAATATTCTGAGATAGAAAAATTAAAAGACCAACAAAGAATGTTTGGTGATTATACAAAATATGAAATTTTTTCATTAACCGAATTTAAAAAGATTATTTTTTTAGATTGTGACATTGTAGTGTTAGGTAACATAGATTATCTGATTGATTATGAAAAACCATTTGGTGCGGTAAGAGAACTTTATATTGACCAATATAACACTGGAGTTATGGTAATTAGTAAAGAATTTT
>Ga0247833_1001201_pt1 | contig 43885 bp, 37 predicted proteins | sample LaCruzMarch2015__7_FD_187117 | JGI IMG/M metagenome (GOLD analysis project Ga0247833, IMG submission 187117) | Freshwater microbial communities from meromictic Lake La Cruz, Castile-La Mancha, Spain - LaCruzMarch2015_8m | ecosystem: Environmental > Aquatic > Freshwater > Lake | place: Spain...
AAACACTAGGACAAAAACCAAATGACGCTTACCAACTTTTTTTTAATCAATCTCTTGCCAGTTAAAACAAAAATATTAACTTAGCTTTGTAACATCCCTGGTCTGGATTTGGGGAGTATTATAATCTACCACGGATGTTAAACATCTCCTCCAATCTTTCGGTTACAACGAACTAAATACTTCTTCTCCGAGGATTTTTTTCAATTAGCGTTTGAGGCAGTAAAAGAACCCCAGTTTTTATTGCTATTAGGATGTGGATCACTTTATTTTTTTGTTCGCAGAATGGGCGTAAGGTATCATTTTACTTATGCGGATTAACCTTGCGGAAGCACTTTTAGTTCTTATTATTTTTGAAATAAGAAAGTGGAAAGAAATAAAAAAATTAAGCCTTAACGACTGAGAATAAACTAAGGTTTTATACTCGCTAAAAAACGAATCATAGAATTAAATGCTCTCGCACGATGACTAAAATTATTTTTTTCATTGATGTTCATTTCTCCAAAGGTTCTGCTTTCATTTTCTGGCACAAAAATAGGATCGTATCCAAATCCTGATTCTCCTTTTTTAGCTGAGATTAATTTTCCGTTTACAACTCCCTCAAATTGAAATTCGGTGCCATCCAAAATTAACGTTATTATCGTTCGAAATCGCGCTTTTCGATTGACTTCATTTTCTAACTCCGTTAAAACTTTGCTAATGTTATCCTCATCGCTTTTGTGTTCACCTGCGTATCGGGCTGAAAATACTCCAGGACGATTATTCAAGGATTCTACTTCCAAACCAGTATCGTCTGCAAAACAGGAAAACCCGGTTTTTTGGTAAATTGTATGTGCTTTCAATTTTGAGTTTCCTTCGAGCGTATCCGCAGTTTCAGCTATTTCCTCGTCAAACTGAATATCTGTCAAGGATAATAAATGAAAATTATCAGGGAGCAAAGAGGCAATTTCTTTAACTTTATTCGAATTGTGTGTAGCAAAAACAAGTTGCATAATTAGAAACCCTGAACTCCGTTAACTGTAGTATATTTCAATACGTTCTTTTTTTCAGGATGAATTCGGGCAAATGCTGATTGGACCGCCAAAGTTCCTTCGTGAAAACCACAAAGAATCAATTTGAGCTTATTTTCATACGTATTTACATCACCTATAGCATAAATTCCTGGAACATTCGTAGAATAATCCAAGGTATTTACTTTAATCGCACTCTTTTCTATTTCAAGACCCCAGTCTGTAATTGGACCCAGACTAGGTTTCAAACCAAATAACGGGATTAAATGATCTGCTTCAAGTTCGATCAGTCCAGTGGTTTGATGCGTAATTTGAATTTTTTCTAATTTACCATCTCCTGATATTCCCGTTACTTCTGCTTCGGTAATTAGATTAATCTCCCCTTTTTCGGCCATATCAATCACTTTTTGAACGGAATCCAAATGACCTCTAAAAGAACTACTTCGGTGAACCAATATCACCTCAGATGCAATTTTATTTTCCGCCAGATAAATTGACCAATCCAACGCTGAGTCTCCTCCACCAGCAATGACGCATCGTTTTCCTTGATAGAAATTAGGGTCTTTGATAATGTATTCCACTCCTTTATCCTCATATTTCTCCAATCCATCTATTGGTGGTTTTCTTGGTTCAAAAACACCTAACCCTCCAGCGATCATAACAATTGGCGCTTCATGTTTTGTACCTTTAACAGTGGTGACTACAAACTTTCCTTCAGAAGTTTTCTCAATTGTTTGGGCTGCCTCTCCAAGCGTAAATCCTGGTTTAAAAGGGGCCGCTTGTTTCATTAGATTATCAATTAATTCGCCCGCCAAAATACTTGGAAATCCTGGGATATCATAAATAGGTTTTTTAGGGTAAATTTCCGAACATTGCCCACCTGGTTGAGGAAGAGAATCAATTAAATGGCAAGTCAATTTTAAAAGACCTGCTTCAAAAACGGTAAACAAGCCAACTGGACCTGTCCCAATAATAATAATATCAGTTTGAATCATGCAACTTGAATAAAACAATTATTTAACACACCATCAGTCAAATTGTTTCACCAATGGTTGGTCTTTTATTAACTTATTTCGCGTAATTAACGGAACGTTTCTCTCGGATTACAGTAACTTTCACTTGTCCAGGATAAGTCATTTCAGTTTGAATTCGATGGGAGATAGTAAAAGATAATTCATCAGCCCTTGCATCAGTAACTTTCTCTGCTTCTACCATTATACGTAATTCTCTACCAGCTTGAATAGCGAATGCACTGGAAACACCATCATAGGATAATGCTAAAGCCTCCAGATCTTTAATTCGCTTTATATAAGCGTCAACAATCTCTCTTCTCGCTCCTGGACGTGCTCCAGATACGGCATCACAAACTTGAACAATTGGGGAAATCAATGAAGTCATTTCTATTTCATCGTGGTGGGCTCCAATTGCGTTTAAAACTTCAGCTTTTTCACCATATTTTTCAGCAATTTTCATCCCAAGTATAGCATGTGGTAATTCAGGCTCTTCATCAGGGACTTTACCAATATCATGCAACAAGCCAGCTCTTTTAGCAATTTTAACATTCAATCCGAGCTCAGCGGCCATAATAGCACATAAGTTAGCTACTTCTCTGGAGTGTTGTAGTAAGTTTTGACCATATGAAGAGCGATACTTCATCCGACCTACCATTCTTGTCAATTCGGGATGCAATCCATGAATCCCAAGGTCTATACACGTCCTTCTGCCTGTTTCAGCAATTTCTTCTTCTAATTGTTTACGTGTTTTGGCTACTACTTCTTCTATTCGAGCAGGATGAATTCTGCCATCTGAAACCAATTGATGCAATGCCAAACGGGCAATTTCTCTTCTAACAGGGTCGAAACAAGAAAGAATTATTGCTTCAGGCGTGTCATCAACTACTATTTCAACACCCGTTGCAGCTTCAAGTGCTCTGATATTTCTTCCTTCACGACCAATAATCCTACCTTTAATCTCATCTGATTCAATATTGAAAACAGAAACGGCATTTTCGATTGCTTGTTCAGTTGCGACACGTTGAATTGACTGGATCACAATCTTACGTGCTTCACGATTGGCGTTTAATTTTGATTCTTCAACAATTTCTTTAATATGCACTAAAGCATTTGTTCGAGCTTCATCTTTCAAGGCTTCGACTAACATTGTTTTCGCTTCCTCAGCTGGCAAACCACTTATTTTAGACAATTCAGCAACCCGTTTTTGTTGCATTTTATCCAATTCTTGACTTTTAACTTCTAACGCTTGAATTTTTGTATCAAGTTCTAATTGTTTTTTCTCAATGTCTTTTTCTTTTCGACCAAAATCTTCCATTTTTTGGTTCACCGATTTTTCCTTGTTTCTTATACGATCTTCTCCAGATTGTACTCTTCTTTCCTTTTCTTTGATTGTTATTTCATGCTCTTCTTTTAATCGCAAGAAGTTCTCTTTAGCTTGAAAAATTTTATCTTTTTTTATGCTCTCGCCTTCGGACTCAGCATCCTTAATCATTTTTTCACGCTTTGCTTTTAGCATAGTTTGTTGAACAATGGCAACAACTCCTCCTCCTCCTACAAGACCGATTAACAGCCCAATTACAATTTCCATAACACTTAATTTGTTTTAAACTCGTACAAAAAAGCTATCGGAGAATCGGTAATTTAAAGATTAAGCTTACTTTCAATATCAGATAAAGCATTTTCAATTTCAGAATAATCAGGTTCATCTATCTTATTATTCATGCGACTTGAAGCTTTTGAAAGCAATTGTAACGAAGACATCGCCAATAAATCTTGCATATCTTTGACCGCATAATTCTCTTGTAATAATTGAATTGCACGATTGATATCCTCAGCCGCTTTTTGAATTTGAACCTCCTCACCCACATTCACTTTCAATGGATAAGTTCGTCCTCCAATAACAACATTTAATGACAATTTCTCCATGAACTATTTTTTAAGTTGTTCAATACAGTAATCTATTTCTTTTACCAATTCATCAATTTCCTCCTCCGTACGACCAACTGGTTTTTGAGAAAGCTCGACAACTTGTTTTTTAGCCAACTCTATTTCTTGATTTAAATTATCAATCACTGATTGCAAATTTTGTTCGGTTTGAACTTTCAGTTGCAATTCATTCTTCAACGATTGAATTTCATTAGACATAGTTGTATTTTCGATTTTCAAATCTGTTAGCCCTTTTAACAGGGTTGCAATTTTACCTTTAATACTTTCTATACTTATTTGAATTCTCTCAGTCATAAAAATGGCTTTGTACAAAGTTAGCATTCCGGCCAACATGAAAGAACTTTTCGCGCTAATATTTTTTATTTCAAGAAGAAATCAACCTTTTCAATCCCTGTCTAATGTTAGTTTTACACACTTAAATGTGCTAAACTTGTGAATACACGTCTCTTTTAAAAGACAAAACAAATTAATTTTGAATATGAAATTATTCCCTCTAAAAATTATCTTGCCTCTCATTTTTTGGATGTTCTCATTTTTTGGATTAACGCAAGATTATAATTTTCATAATCCATTATCAATTCCTATTAGCATAGGAGCCTATTTTGGTGATTTAAGACCAAATCATTTTCACATGGGAATAGATTATCGAACAAACGGGGTTGAGGGATTAAACCTACATTCAATCGCAGATGGCTATGTTTCGCGGGTACGTGTAACCCCTTATGGATATGGCAAAGTTGTATATATCAATCATTCAGATGGATTAACTAGTGTATATGCCCATTGTTCAAAATTCCTTGGGAAATTAGATTCTGTGGTAAATGCAGCCCGGATTAATCAACAAAATAATGAAATTGAACTTTATCTAGATTCAAATGCCGTTCCTCTTAAAAGAGGCGAAGTTTTTGCTCTTTCAGGAAATACAGGAAGTTCAACTGGCCCACATTTGCATTTTGAAATTAGAGAAACAGCAACAGATACTCCATTGAATCCGCTATTATATGGACTGGGGAACAAGGATATTTATAAGCCAACGATAAATTCAATTAAGGTATATGGGTTAAGCAATGAAGGATTTATTATTCCTAAAAAATCTAAAACCATTAATGTTACAAACGGGAAGTTAGCGACAGGCAATACAATTGTACTACCCGCCAATTTTTCTATGGTTTATGGTACAATCGGAATTGGGATTTCAGGAAATGATCCTCATTCAACTGGGTCTTGTGGGCTTTATGAAAATAAAATTACTAGTTACAACGACCTACTTTATCACACAAAATTAAACAGGGTAAGTTTTGAGGAAACCAGGTATATCAATACTTACAAAGATTATTCTGGTTACAAAAGCGGATTAAAAATACACAAACTATTTAAAAATACAACGAATCAATTTAATTCAACCAAAACCAATTCTACTGGCAGATTAAAACTATATCCTTGCGATAGCATTCCTTTAGAAATTGAAACAATTGATGCATTCTCCAACTCTTATAAAATCAAATTTGGTTTATCGATTGAATCAGGTAAGATGGACACTACTCAACACTTTTTTCCTGAAACGAGGTATTGGATACCAAATAAAAAATATGAAATACACCTTAGCAATTGTTCTTTACTAATTGACACACTAAGTTTATACGAACCTACAAAAATGAATCTTTTGGACAAAGGACAAAATATAAGTTTTGGAGATGTTAACCAAGCCATTCACAAGCCAATTATTATTTCTTACAGCAAATGGAAAAGCTCAAAGTATTCTGATAAAAACTATTTTATAGGATACTTAAATGGTTCACACTACGACTATTGTGAAACCTATATAGATAATAACCTACTGAAAACAAAAGCACTTAAATTTGGGACATATAAACTAATTTTAGATACAATAAAACCAAAAATTACTCCTTTAAATTATACTAATTTCGGTTTTAGCAGTAAATCAAAAATACTTGTTTGGACAATAGCTGACAATGAATCCAAACTATTTAAATATAACGTATATATAAACAACGAATGGATTCCTGCTGATTTTGAATACAAAACAAAGAAACTAAAATGCACAATTGAAAAAGCAATACAAGAGATTTATTGTATCCTAATTATTGTCTCCGATGTATGTGGCAATGAAAACATAATCGAAACAAGTTTCCCTTAAACTATGAGGTTCCAAAAGTGTATTTATTAGGCAAAAAAAAGACTGCTTAGGCAGTCTTTAAAATATATTTTAGTGTTCTTCCTCCCCTTCTGCCAATGGCACATTTTGAGGAATGAAATCAGTTTCAGCTCCTGGCTTAGAATAATCATAAGGCCATCTGTGAACGGTTGGTAATTCACCAGGCCAGTTGCCATGCATATGCTCAACAGGCGTTGTCCATTCTAAGGTATTAGAGTTCCAAGGATTTTGAACTGCTTTAGGGCCTCTGTAAATACTATAGAAGAAATTGAATAAGAATAAAGCTTGTCCTAACGCAGCAAGGATAGCAAAAATTGTAACAATAACATTCAAATCCATAATCATTTCAAATGAGTCGATATTAAAATCCTTATAAACCGAAAAATCATAATATCGTCTTGGTGCTCCTGCTAATCCAACAAAATGCATAGGGAAAAACACGCCATAAGCTCCAACTAATGTAATCCAAAAATGAACATATCCTAACCTCGTATTCATCATTCTTCCATACATCTTAGGAAACCAATGATAAACACCTGCAAACATTCCAAAAACAGCGGACATTCCCATTACGATGTGAAAATGAGCTACAACAAAATAGGTATCATGTATTGCTATATCCAAAGCTGAATCGGCAAGAATAATTCCTGTTACACCACCCGTAATGAAAGTTGAAACTAAAGAAATAGCAAACAACATTGCAGGAGTAAAAATTAATGATCCTCTCCATAGGGTCGCTAAATAATTAAATACTTTCACAGCTGAAGGGATAGCAATCAATAAAGTAGTAAATACAAAGACGCTACCAAGAAATGGATTCATACCCGTAATGAACATGTGGTGACCCCAAACTATAAAGGATAAAAACCCAATGGCTAATATAGAACCAATCATTGCTCTATATCCAAAAATAGGCTTTCTTGAATTCGTTGAAATAACTTCAGAGGATAAACCAAGTGCCGGAAGTAAAACGATGTACACTTCGGGGTGGCCTAAAAACCAAAATAAATGTTGGTACAACAAAGGCGATCCACCATGGTTTGTTAGCATTTCACCACCTACGATAATATCCGAAAGATAAAAACTAGTGCCTGCCAATCTATCCATTGTTAATAACAACGCAGCTGATAACAAAACAGGAAAGGATAATACACCAAGAATTGCTGTAACAAAAAAGGTCCAAATTGTCAAAGGCATTCTTGTCATAGTCATACCTTTTGTTCTTAAATTTATTACAGTAACGATGTAATTTAATGAACCAATTAACGAACCAGCAATAAATATAGTCATAGAAATCAACCACAATGTCATTCCTAGACCAGAACCTGAAACAGCTTGAGGTAAAGCTGATAATGGAGGATAGATTGTCCAACCCGCCATTGCTGGTCCCGACTCAACAAACAATGATAATAACATTGTTACTGATGAAATAGCAAAAAACCAATAGGACAACATATTTAAAAAACCTGATGCCATGTCTCTTGCCCCTAATTGCAAAGGAATCAATATATTAGAGAAAGTACCTGATAAACCGCCCGTTAAAAGGAAAAACACCATTATGGTTCCATGTATAGTTACTAAACCAAGGTACATGTCCTCCTTCAATACACCACCTGGAGCCCATTGTTCCCCCAAAAAGAAGGATAAAGTATCAGAACTCTCTCCTGGCCAAGCCAATTGTATCCTGAATAAAATAGACAATAACATTGCAATTATTCCCATAAATACAGCAGTTATAAGAAACTGCTTTCCAATCATCTTATGATCATGACTGAATATATATTTAGAAACAAAACCCTCCTCATGATGATCATGATTGTGATGACCATGTCCATGCAAATCTTCTTCGTGAGCTACTGAAGCCATATTCTTACGTATTTAATTAAACTTTTTTGTTTGAATCTTTTTTTTCCGGCAAGACTGCACTTGAATCTACCGCAGTTGAATCAACTGGAACTGGATTCGGTGACTTTGCAGGGGCTGCTGCTGGAAAATACTTGTCTTTAAATGTCTCTTTCATTTTCTTCGCCTCCCATTTTATGTAATCAGCCTTTGATAAAACAATCACTTTCATATTCATTTTATAATGAGATGCACCACAAATCTTATTACACATTAATATGTAATTAAAGTTTTCATTTTTCATTTTAATCTTCATTTCGTTGGTTGTAATATCAGGAGTAAACTTAAAACGTGTGGTTAATCCTGGTACTGTATTCATCTGAGCTCTAAAATGCGGAAAGTAGGCCGAATGTAAAACATCCCTTGATCTAAATTTGAATTCATACAACTGATTAACACACAGATAAAGTGTATCTTTTTGAATAAAATCATCCCATGCATCACCATCAACCTTAGTATCATGATTTTCTTTCATTTGATACATCAATCGAATCAAACGCTCTTTTGATGACAATTTTTTCTCCAATGAAATCCGAACAGAATCACTTAAAATTATGGAAGAATCATTCAACTTTGTTTGGATTGATTCAATTCCCGTAACACCTTTCAACATATGAAAGATAGCAGTGTCAATTGTATTTTTAGTAACTAATCCCAACTCATTATTATCTGATGTTAGTTTATAGTCAAATTTACCCAATCTATTATTTTTTCCCGCATATCTTGCAGTCCAATCAAACTGTTTAGAATATAATTCTACCACTTTAGCATCTGAACCTGAAACTGAAGTTATCTCATTCCAAGACTTTAGGCCTAAAATAATAATAACAGCCAAAATACATGCTGGTACAACAGTCCAGAACATCTCCAATTTATTATTGTGTGGGTAGTAAAACGCTTTAACGCCCGGTTTTCTAACATATTTGTAAGAAAAATAAAACAAAAGAGCATTTGTAAAGAAAAACATCGTACTAACAATAATGAAATTGAGACTAAGTAACCAATCTGATTCCTTTCCTTGTATACTTGCTGCTTCACCACGTCCGGTCCATCCATAAACGAACATCAAATATATAAAACCAAAGAATTGTAGAAACATAAATATCAGTAACAATAATGCATTAAAATTATTATCCTTCTGATTTATTTCATGTTCATTTTTACCCCTAAGTTTTGATGATAGCTCATACACTCTCACCAATTGGGCAATAGCAACTGCAGCAATAATAACTACTAGTAATATGATTAATTTGCTTTCCATTGTATATGTTTATTTCTGTTTATTTAAATTTCATGATGAACGCTCTCATCCAAAAATGGATGATTTACAGGCATTAAAGGTGCTTTCGTTAAATTGTTCAGTAAGATCCGAACGAACAAGCCAACACAAACCAAAGCTAAACCAATTTCAAGGAATCCTATTGATGCTTTAGGCCCTAAAGATCCAGCTGAAATCATCAGGTATACATCTATCCAATGACCCATTAATATTATAACTCCCACAAAAGTTAAAACTCCATAATTTCTTTTTGCATCACGGGACATTAAAATCAACATTGGAAAAGCAAAATTGATTAGGAACATCGAAAAATACAAGACCTTAAAGCTTTCTATTCTAATTTGATAGTAAGTAACTTCTTCCCCAATATTGGCATACCAAATCAACATAAATTGGGAAAAGAATAAATACGACCATAAAAATGAAGTTGCGAATGTCCATTTTCCTATATCATGGATATGAGAATCATTCACTCTTTCCAAATACCCCAATTTTTTGAGGTAAATAGTCGTTAAAACAATAACAACCATTGCGGAACACCACATTCCAGCGAATGTATACCACCCAAAAAGTGTTGAGAACCAATGTACATCTATTGACATGATCCAGTCCCAAGCAGATGTTGAACTAAATACAGCAAAGAAAACTAAAAATGTTGCTCCCTTTCTATAATTTTTGAAATGTAAATTTGTTCCTCCAATTCTATCCTCTTCTAAAGATCTCTTTCTAAATCCGTTCCAAAATAAATAATAAGTTATTAGATAAGCTATGGTTCTAATCCAAAAGAATCCTTTATTTAAATACGCTTTTTTTCCATCAATTATATGATCAAAATGATGAGATGCAGGATTAGTAGTTTCAGGATCCATCCAAATGTATATGTGAGCTCCGTCCAAAAATGTAATTATCAATAATATTCCTGCCAACAATCCCATTCCATAAGGTAGAACACCTGCTATTCCCTCTATTACTCTTTTAACAGAAGCATACCAACCCGTTTCAGTAGCGTATTGCAAAGCAAGAAAGAACAATGCACCTAAAGCAATCGCAAAAAAGAAAAATGCATTTATTAATCCGTTAGTTAAAAGTCGGGTTGTAAATTGATGATCTTCATAATTAGTTGCAACTCCAACTGCTGCCAATGTAGCACCTACTACGATAAGAGACAACGTAATCTTCTTGGCTTTTGTAGGCATTGTAAATTCCATACTCATTTTTTATTCGTTTTAACAATTACAGAATCTTTTGATTTGTCCAAATCAGAAGAAACTAACTTTCCGTTTTCAACTTTTCCATAATTTTTATCAACCAAATTACGAATGTAATGAACTACCGTCCAGATTTCTTTTTTATCTAACATTGAACCGTGTGCACCCATTGAACCTTTACCATAGTATATTGAATAAAACATTTGGCCATTAGATATAGAAGCTCGATCTGCGTAATTAGGCACACCTACAAATGTGCCATTTAGTGACATTTGACCATTACCATCGCCCTTCTCACCATGACAATGCATACATTTTGAAGAGTATATTTCTTTACCTTCTTTTAGAATTTCTTTAGCATTACCCCCAGTCATGGTATATGGATTTACAACATCGTCTTTTGCTAATTCGTATTCATTATTTGCTGAAAACTTAAAATCTCTTAATCCATGTGTAGACCAAAATTCAGCACCTGGATTTCTGAAATAAGGAAGCATCAGGGTAACGTCGTCCATATTATTACCATTACCATAATAGGGGATTGTACCCAATGGAGGTGTTTTTGCAGAAAGCTGACTTTTCAACCTACCAAATTGCTTACCTCTAATTTCACCATAATCCACATAGGCCTCAATTGCCGGTGAACGATACATGTCTGGCATATATTCTAACCCAGAACTATCACTATTTGAAACACAGCTGGTGAGCATTATAGATATCACAGCTACTGTTGCTATACCCACTAATTTAATCGATCTAATTTTCATTACTTATTACCTTTATCGGGTTATAATTCTTAACATTCCTTTTCTTCGAACCCTTCAATTCCAGTCTCTTTAACCAAATTTTGAATATCTTCTGATGTGTAATTTGCATTCTCTGAAACTCGAATTTCGATTACAAACCGATCATCAGTGGTACTTGGATATGGGTTTTGAGCAGGCATTCCAGGTAAAGTTTTATTTTTCAATAAATACGTAATAGCCATTCCATGTGCTGCACACAACACTGTAAATTCAAATGTAATTGGAATAAAGGCCAAAATATTATCTAAATAAGAAAAATTAGGTTTTCCTCCAATATTCATAGGCCAATCCACAATCATCATATACCTCATCCCTACTGTAGCGAGAGTAAGCCCTGTAAGACCATACAAAAATGCCATGATACCTAAACGGGTGTTTTTGATTCCAATAATTGGATCAATTCCATGAATAGGAAAAGGTGAAAAAACTTCATTTATTTTGATTCCTTTTGAAACCAATTTCTTAGCACCGTCTTTCAATACTTCTTCATCGGTGTATGTAGCGAAAATTACTTTATCTGACATTACAATGTGTTTAAGTTCAATTATTAATGTGCGTGTTCTGTTTCAGGACTATTTTTGTAGGACTCTCCAGAAGATTTTAAAATCGTTTTAACTTCGTTCAATGCTAACACAGGAAAGAAACGAGCAAACAATAAGAAGAACACAAAGAAAAGTCCAATAGTTCCAACGTAAATTCCAATATCAATATGACTAGGGTAATGCATACTCCAAGCAGATGGCAAGTAATCTCGGTGTAATGATGTCACAATAATCACATATCGCTCAAACCACATACCGATGTTCACAATGATTGAAATGAAAAAAGTAAACAATAAACTTCTTCTTAATTTTCTAAACCACATTAATTGAGGAGAAATAACATTACATGTCATCATAGACCAATAAGCCCACCAATATGGACCTGTTGCTCTATTAATGAAAGCATAAGATTCATATTCTACTCCAGAATACCAAGAAATAAATAATTCCGTGATGTAAGCAGTTCCAACAATTGAACCGGTAACCATGATAACGATATTCATATATTCAACATGTTTCGTGTGAATATATGCTTCCAATCCCATGGCTTTTCTCATAATCAACATAAGCGTTTGCACCATTGCAAATCCAGAAAAAACTGCTCCTGCAACAAAATAAGGAGGGAAAATCGTCGTATGCCAACCAGGAACTATTGATGTTGCAAAATCAAATGATACAATCGAGTGAACCGAAAACACCAATGGAGTGGCTAAACCGGCTAACACTAATGAAACTAACTCAAATCGATTCCAATGCTTTGCTCTTCCAGACCAACCAAAAGAAAGGATAGAATACATTTTTTTCGAAATTGGTTTTTTTGCTCGGTCTCTAATTGTAGCAAAATCAGGAATTAAACCAATGTACCAAAATATCAAAGAAACAGACAAATAAGTCGAAATTGCAAAAACGTCCCAAAGTAACGGAGAATTAAAGTTAACCCACAATGAACCAAATTGATTGGGTAATGGTAAAGTCCAATAACCAACCCATAACCTACCCATATGAATCAACGGAAACAAACCAGCCATAAATACAGCAAAAATTGTCATTGCCTCTGCAGAACGATTAATCGCCATTCTCCATTTTTGCCTAAACAGTAATAACACCGCTGAAATCAGCGTACCTGCATGTCCAATACCTACCCACCATACGAAGTTGGTGATATCCCATGCCCAGCCAATTGTTTTATTTAATCCCCAGACCCCAACACCAGTACCAAGAAGGTATACGATACAACCAACACCATAAACACCAATAATTAAGGCTATTCCAAAAAGAATATACCACATTTTGGGTGCTTTATCCTCAATTGGTCGACAAACATCCTCTGTGATATCATGATAAGTTTTGTGACCTAATATGAGGGGTTCTCTAATTGCTGCTTCTTTATGCATTTCTTTTAATTTATCAATTAATGATGACCTTTATTACTCTCTTTTGTATCGGAACCATGAGAACCACCATGCTTACTATCTTTCTGTATTGCGGATAATAAATCATTTTTCTCATTACGTACTTTCACTTTATACCAAACATTTGGTTTAACGCCGATTTCTTCCAATGCTTGATAAGCTCTTTTGTCTGACGAACTTTTTCGAACAAATGAATTAACATCATTCCAATCTCCTACTTGAATAGCATGCGTAGGGCAAGCATCAGCACAAGCTGAAGAGTATTCCATATCTTTTACTGGTCGGCCATCTTTTTTAGCAACTAATTTTGTCGCTTGAATACGTTGAACACAGAAAGAACATTTTTCCATTACTCCACGCGTCCTAACAGTTACGTCTGGATTTAATACCATACGACCAAAATCATCTTGAGCCGGATTGACTTCCGTAAATTTCTTGTATGATGGATAATTAAACCAATTGAATCTTCTTACTTTATAAGGACAGTTATTTGCACAATATCTAGTACCAATACAACGATTATAAGTCATTTGATTCAATCCCTCATTACTATGAGTTGTTGCAGCAACTGGACAAACAGTTTCACATGGTGCATGATTACAATGGTGACACATCATCGGCATGTGAACCACTTTAGGATTCAAAGATGCTTTTTCCGCTTTATCAAAACTAAATGTATCATCATCTTTTCTTGTTCCAACTGTCGCTTCTTCATCCGAACAAAAATAACGATCGATTCGAAGCCAATGCATTTCACGACCACGCCTTACTTCATCTTTACCAACTACAGGAACATTGTTTTCCGCCTGACAAGCCACTAAACAAGAACCGCAACCTATACAAGAAGATAAATCCACTGTCATTCCCCAACGGTGACCAATGTGCTCTACGGGATGACTATTCCATAAATCAAATTCACCTATAGGTTTTTCAATGTGATTACCATTTTCATCCAATTTTTGCAATAAATAAGCGGGATTGTAGGCATCTTTTGATTTTGATTGATAAATATCCAATGTCGTTTCACGAACGATTGAATGTCTTGCCATTACTGTGTGGTGAATCTGAGTTGCAGCTATCAAATAAGTTTCATTTGTTGACTCTATTTTACCGGCTGTATTAAACTCCATTAATCCAGATGTGGTTGAAACAAAAGGGAAAACGTTCGCACCAATAGACCTGGGTGTTCCATTTTCATTAGTAACATGTCCACCATATTCTTTGGTCTGAAAAGCTGCTTTTCCAATTTGTTCACCATTAGCACCTCGACCATATCCAACAGCAATTCCAATCGTTCCTGGAGTTTGACCTGGTAATGGATAAACAGGTAAGGATACAGTATTTCCGTTAACCGTTAATTTAGCAACACTTAAGCCATGTTCCTGATCATACGTTTTAACGAGCTTATAAGAATCCATTTCAGATGGATTCATTGTAATATAATTATCCCATGTAACTTTAGTTACCGCATCCGGAAGCTCTTGTAACCAAGGATTATTTGCATTTGAACCAGTCCCGATGGCATTTTTTTGATATAAAACCACTTCCAATCCTGACGCTTTCGGTACAGCCGGAATAGATACTTCTTTAAAAGCACTCAATCCAGACAACTTATTAGCAACTTCAGATTTCATATCTTCTTTCTCAGGTGCTGATGGATTCTCTTTGGAGACAACTTCTGCAACTTTAACTGATGAAATTGAGCTTGTTGAATCCAAACAGCTATTGTGAACAGCCATATTCCACGCATTGAAAAAATTGAATTCTTCTGAACCAGTTAGAATAGTATTTTTCCAATTTTCTTGAATGTAATCGAATGCCTCAGTTGAATTTTTCACAACTCGTTTTTTCAATCCTGCCCAAACTAATACGTTTTCTAATAAAGAAGAAGTTCCAAAAAGTGGACGTATGGTGGGTTGTGAAAGAGCAAAATGAGATCCAATCGGGTTAAAGTCAGACCATGATTCTAACGCATGACTTTCTGCACAAACAATTTGACATTTAGATGCAGTTTCATCCATGTGAGAGGCAACTGCAATTGTATTTTTAGTTTTGGATAAAGCTTCACCAAACATCTTACCATTCGGTAAAGAATAGACTGGATTAACACCAGCAAAGATTAATGTTTCAGGGCCTTGTCCAGCAAGTACACTTTTCACCAACGAATTTACCTTTGCATCGTCACCATCAAAAAGGTGAACTGGCTTAGTCAAATCTATGGTTACTCCATAAGCACCAAGTAAATTATTCAATTTATTTGTCAATAATTGAATAGACTTATTATTAGATCCAGCTACAACCAATGATTCTCCACGAGATGACTTTAATGATTTAATTGCTTCGTCAGCTATTGATTTAGCTTGACTAGACAAATCAGAAGCTTGTGAAACGGAACCACCGAATGCTTTAATTAAATAAGATAAAACATTTGCTTCTTCAGAAGGTTTTATCATCCCTCTATAATCAGCATTTGTTCCAGAGATTGACATAACTGATTCAAATTGGAAATGCTTAGACATCCATTTATTATCTGGATTTCTCGTTATACCGTATTGGGTTTGATACAAATTAGCCATAAGCCACGTACCTAGAAAATCAGCTCCAATGGACACTATTGTTTTAGCCTTACTGAAATCATAAGCCGGAATCAATGATTGACCGAAATTTTCCAAATTAGCCAATCGAATAGCACGATAAGAAACCGCATCATATTGAATATGCTCAAATTTTCCTTCACCCAATTTCAAAGACAAGGAAGCAATTGCAAGTTTTAGAGAAGGGCTAATCACGGTTCCAGTTAACAATACTGTTTTCTTCGAAGAACCTAATGCTGCTGTGACAGAAGAATCAACTGTTGACCAAGATTTAGCAACTTTAGATATTGTTGGCTTTTGAAGTCGATAACTATCATACAACCCAAGTACAGAAGCAATTACCTGAGGATTTGTTCCACCTTTAGTAATCCCAAAATCTCGATTTCCCTTAATGTAAATTGGACGAGCCTCTCTCGTTTTAACTAAAATACTAGCGTAAGAATTGCCATCATAATAAGTTGATGCATACCATGTTGGCATCCCGGGAGTAACATTCTCTGGCTTATTAACATATGGAACTACTTTAGTCACTGGTGCTTCACATGCAGCAACCGTTGCAGCTGCAACAGAAAAACCTAGAAACTTTAAAAAGTCTCTTCGAGCAGTTGATTTTTCAGCTAATTGATCATCACCCAAAAACTCTTCCACTGACATTTCAGCAGGGAACTCTTGCTCTTTCGATTTTAAGAATTCTGGAGTTTCTTTCAATTCTTCTAAACCTTTCCAATATTTTCTTGTCATCATCATTCTTTTTTATACGAACGCTGTTTTCCTTCTATTAATAGTGGCATTTTGCACACTCCCAACCACCTAATTCACTTACACTAACCTTATTATCTTTCAAATATTTACGGTAAAGTGATTTATCATTATTTAATAAACGTCTATGAATTTCATTATAGTAACCATCTTTTTTGTCAGACACTGGACCTTTTGAAATTTCTTTTTTATCGTGACATTCAATACACCACCCCATTGTTAAAGTTGGTTTTGATAATTTGATATTTCCTTCAACTTTATTCAATTCAGCAACTGGTTGAACTTTAACAGCTTCTTTTAATTTAGTCATATCACCATGGCATTGTTTGCAATCAACGCCCCCAACTACTACGTGTTGAGAATGGTTAAAATAAACGTGATCTGGTAGAACATGAACTTTATTCCAAACAATCGGTTTCGAAGGGTTTTTATATTCGCCATTTGAAAAACCGGCTGCATCATAAATTTTCTGAATTTCTGCAGCATAAGGTTTACCCTCACCACTAATTTGCTTATGACAATTCATACAAACATTAACAGTTGGAATACCCGCTGATTTCGACTTAGTTACAGAACTATGACAGTATTTACAATCAATTCCATTAACGCCAGCATGAACACTGTGTGGAAATTTTATAGGCTGACTTGGCTGATACGACTCAACAACCCCTATTGTAAACAAACTTTGAAACAATGCCACAATAATTGATATTACAAGCACAAGAGATGCAAGACCTACATGCAATCTATATTTCCACGCAACCGTTTTTAATTCAGAAAAATATGTCTCATGATCTTTTACAGGCTTCCCTTCACTTTCTCTAACCGCATGATTTAATTGACGTCTAACACCTCCTACAGCAAGAATAACTGTAACAAATATAACACCTAATAAAATCCAAGTCCAGGAATTACCCTCCGACTCACCACCTTCAGCTTCCGCTGTAACAACTCCCCCTTTGGATTTATCATTACCACCAGCACTTGGTTCTGGTTGAGCATCAACATAATCCAAAATACCATCTATTTCTTCTTTTTTTAACTCAGGAAAGGCAGACATTGCCGTTGGCTTCGTTTGAGAAACCTGCATAGCATATGGATCAGTGGCTGCAGCATTTTGCCAGTTATTTACCCAAGTGTAAATAGAACCTTCTTTTGCTCCACCAGCTGACCATTTGTCGCGAGCTTTGAATAATTTAGGGCCGGTACCGTCCTTGTGAGGTTGGTGACAACTTGCACATTTTGCTTTAAATAATCCTCCGCCATCTACTTTGATTTTGGCTGCATCCTGTGCATTGGATAAAGACATTACGGTAATAAATGCAATAGCAAGAAACCCGTGACTCCATTGATTAATGATTCTAAGCATCTGATTGTAAGATATTTTCACTTATTTCTACAATTTAGTTTACTGCCTTTTAACGCAATTTTACGCAGTTAGGCGTCCGCAAAATTAGAAGATTGTTCCTATTTTTTGACAAAATGATGACAATTTTAATTATTTTTTTACTAATTTAAAATCATTCTAAATAAGATTCGGTTTTTTAACGGGTGGAATGTTGGTGTTCTTGAATAAATAATTAATATCTTTGTCTTAGATACGAAATCGCTTATGAATTTTTCACTTTCAATTGTTTGTTTTTCTTTAACTTTTTGTTTTTTAGGCAAATGCCATACTCAAACGAAAGTTATTGCTGATGGCCGTATATTAGGACTTGTTGGAGGGAAATCTGGAGGATCTTACATGGGCTACAGGTTACACATTTCTTTTGATTCGGAAAAAACTGTAATCGACAGCCAACGTAGAAATTTCATTTCACAATTTCCAGGAGTGGACACCTACGTTGCTTACAGAACGCCATACTTCTACCTAGATGCTGGTGATTATAGATCAAAAGCTGAGGCGGATGACATTCATTCAAAACTAAGAAAAAGCTATCCACTTTCTACTGTTGTAAAACAAGCTATTAATCTTCCAAGAATCGATTAATGAAAAACTTGAAAATGGTATAAAACCATCCTAAATGGCAAAAAATAAGAGCGCGTTAAAAACCCAACCTACAAATTCTTCTATCCCTTACGATAAATTAATTTTAAAACTAATCACTTCTCACAAAAACAAAGTTTTGTCTCATCGACAAATTTGTGGAATGTTAACCATCAAAGACCCTAGTTTACGCAAATTAATTTTTGAAAAACTAGTAGAGCTATCGCGACAAGGAAAAATTAAACGAGTTGGTCATGCAGAATTTAGTCTTAGTACAACCGAAAGTCTCCTAATCGGAAACCTAACCATTGTAAACAGTGGAGTTGGATTCGTCAATATAGAAGGACAATCAAAAGATGTATTTGTTGGACCAAATAATCTTGGAAATGCAATGGATGGTGATGAAGTTGAAATTCGTATATTAAAATTAGGCGGCCGAAGAATTGAAGGAGAAGTTGTTTCAGTATTAAAAAGAGAGCGAACTCATGTGGTTGGAAAAGTTCGTTACAATACGAAACAACCTCGACTTATTGTAGATAACCCAAAATTGGGCGGTGAAATAAATATAGAGGAGGACTTTCTCAATGGAGCGAAACATGGCGATAAAGTTATTCTTAAAATCACGCATTGGCAATCAAATGGTAAATTATGGGGCGAGGTAATCGAAGTTCTTTCCAATCGAAATGACCATGATGCAGAAATGATTTCGATTCTTTGTTTTAATGGAATTCCATTTCAATTTCCTGAAGAAGTTCTAACTGAAGCTGAAACAACTAAAACAGAAGTATCTGAAGAGGAAGTGACATTGAGAAGGGATTTTAAAGAAATTACCACTTTTACCATCGACCCGATTGACGCAAAAGACTTTGATGATGCCCTTTCATTTCAGGTTTTACCAACTGGAAATTTTGAAATCGGAATTCATATTGCCGATGTTGGTCATTATGTTAGACCAGGCTCACCATTAGATATGGAGGCAAGAAAAAGAGGAAATTCTGTGTATTTAGCAGATCGCGTTATTCCCATGTTACCTGAACAACTTTCAAACATAGCTTGTTCCCTTCGGCCAAATGAAGATAAATATTGTTTTTCAGTAGTTTTAGAATTCGACAAACAATTTTCTATCGTTTCAGAATGGTTTGGGAAAACTCGAATTTTTTCTAATCATCGATTTTCTTATGAAGATGCCCAGGAAATTATTGAAACAAAAACAGGTGTCTATTCAGAAGAAATTCTTAAACTCGATGAAATTGCAAAGCACTATCGTTCGATTCGATTGAGTAAAGGAGCGTTAAACATCGAATCTGAGGAAATACGATTTAGAATGGATGGCTCAGGAAATCCAGCTGCTGTTATGGTTAAGAAATCGAAAGATGCACACAAACTTATTGAAGAATTTATGTTACTTGCGAATAAAAAAGTAGCTGAATTCATAGGGAAACCCCGCAAAAATCATACTCCACCAACCTCGGTTTATCGAATACATGATTTACCGGATCCAGCGAAAATAGAACAATTAAAAGTATTCCTTGATAAATTCGATATTTCACTTGATAATTTTGATCCGAAACATATTGCCAAAAGTTTAAATACTCTTTTTGAGAAAATTAAAGATTCTTCAGAATTTGGATTTATTCAATCATTGTCTATTCGGACGATGGCAAAAGCAATTTATGACACTGAAAATATTGGCCATTATGGCTTGTCTTTTGAATACTATAGTCATTTTACTTCACCCATTAGAAGGTATGCAGACTTAATGATTCATCGGATTTTATTAGAGGAATTAACGACCAAAAAACACCATAAATCGAACGAACTCCAGGATATTTGTAAACACATTTCAAAAACAGAGCGAAAAGCTTCTGACGCGGAAAGGGAGTCATCTAAATATTTCCAAACAGTATTTGTCATGGAGAAAATTGGGGAAACATTTGCTGGTACAATAACGGGAATTGCCGATCACGGTTTATTTGTTCGAATGGATGAAAATTTTTGTGAGGGAATGGTTGCTATTCAAGAGATTCCGGGTGATCGATATTATTTCGAACAACAATCCTTTCGAATTATTGGAGCAAAAACGAAAAAGGAATTCAATTTCGGAGACCGCGTAACGGTTCGAATTTCTGATGTTAAACCGAATAAACGACAAATTGAACTTGAACTTATCTAAGTTTCGGGAATGAAGTTTTTTAAAAATAAGAAACAGGAACTAACTGAAAACGATTTTAAGTTTTTGGACACTAAATTAATTGATTATCCAGCTAAAATTGTGCTTGCATGGGCAAAAGCTATCGAAGGCGATGAGAATTTTACGATTTGGTTGAGTGAAAATGGATACCCAGAACTAATAATGGCTACCTATGCTATTTACTTAAAAGACGATGCACGAAATTGGCTCATGCAAAATGGATTTCCTCATTTAATGGGTTTGATAAATGCTGCTGAAGGAAATAAAAAAGCACAAGCGTGGTTACTAGTCAATAATTTTGATTTATACTTCCATATCGCCTTAGCCGTTGAGGACGAGCCACTTAGTTGGAAATGGATTCAAAATAATGCAGGTGTAGAGATTTTCATTTTAGCCAAATCCATTAAAATGATTAAAGATAAGATTGAAGAAAATCATAACGATATTCATGTATACGGTAAAGATTTTTAACGAATCGAAACATATTTAACTACATCTCGTTCTTCCTAATAAGTTGTTGTAAAAACTTTAGTTTTAAACAACGTTTCTTATTAATATTCGTCCAATTAATATGAGTTTTCTCAAATTTGGTATTGTAATCTTTGCACTTCTACTTTTTTTTGGTGGAATTAGTCAACTTAATACCAGTGTTTCTATGTCTCCACTCGGACTTGTACAAAACGTTCTTTTAGGTCCTGGGGTGACTGTTTCAAATATTTCATTTAATGGAAGCCCCACATCCATTGGAGCTTTTACCGCTACAGGAACCAATTTAGGGATTAGTCAGGGAATTGTTATGACCACAGGAACAGTATTAAATACAGGCGCTGGGCCACAAGGGCCCAACAATCAAGCTGGTGCAGGAATGGATAACAATATGGGTGGGTCTGCAATGCTTACTGGTTTACTTAATGGAACTCAGACCTATAATGCGGCTATATTAGAATTTGATTTTATTCCATATTCAGACACTGTTCGTTTCAAATATGTTTTTGGGTCAGATGAATACCCCGAATTCGCTCCTCCTAACAGTTCGGGATTCAATGATGTTTTTGGATTTTTCATCTCTGGACCAGGAATAATCGGACTAGAAAATATTGCAAAGCTCCCAACAAATGGAAGTATCGTTTCGATAAATAATGTGAATGCGATTACAAACTCAAGTTTTTTTAACTTTAACGGAGACGGTAATAGTCCCCCATATAACGGAAATCCATTTTACATACAATATGATGGATTTACTGATGTTTTAGATGCTGTTTCAAAAGTGCAATGTGGAGAAACCTATCATTTAGTTATTGCAATTGCGGATGTGGGGGATGGTGAATGGGATTCTGGGATTTTTTTGGAGGCAAATAGTTTATCTTCTCAAACACCTGTTGCTGTTGATTATGTTATTTCAGATACACTTTTTAATAGTCCTAGCATAATGGCTGAGGGGTGCGTTTCAAGTATAATTACTCTTTCAAGACAAGATAACATAAACAGCAGCTTAACGATACCGATTCAAGTTAACGGAACGGCAACATCCAATATAGATTATTCAGGAATTCCATCAAGTATTACATTTTCACCTGGCGATTCTACAATAAGTTTCACTATAAACACCCTGGCTGATATTTTAACAGAAGGTTCTGAAACTATTTCTATGGATTTTTTATTGACTGATCCGTGTGGAAATATAACTCCTTTAAACTTAACCCTTACTATTGAGGATATTCAACCCATTTCCGTTCAAATAAATGACCCGATTGTTTTTTGCCCTGGAGATAACATAACTCTAGTTGCAACCGTCCTTGGAGGCTTACAGCCTTACTCCTATTTGTGGAACGACGGCCAAACCTCGAGCAGCATTTCATTGTCTCCTACCACCACTGGTTTTTATACCGTTAGTGTTACCGGTCAGTGTACAAATAACTTAGCCTCAGATTCGGTATTAGTAAGTGTTCCTGTTTTTCAACCTTTACAAATGACTGTCTCTAATGATGTCACAGAAATTTGCCCCTATATTCCAACTACTTTCTATTCTATCGTAACTGGTGGGTCTGGTTCATATTCTTATTCCTGGAGCACAACCGGCAATTCAATAAGTACTTCGGATTCAATTATTGTGACACCAAGTACTAGTTCAACTTATTTCATTACTGTCGAGGATGGGTGTGGAACATCATTGAGCGATACAATCTCCTACATCATCACAAGTCCTCCTTTATTAACCTCAGTGAATAATGTACCTGAAATTTGTCCGGGTGATAGTGCTTACATTTCGGTTTCGGCAGTTGGTGGATATGGAAACTACCATTATTACTGGGCATTAAATGGTGATACAACTAATGGTATTTGGGTCAATCCAACAGGAACAAGCACCTATTTAGTAGAAGTATCAGACGATTGTCAAACATTTAGTATACCAACAATTGCCCAAGTAATTGTGGTAAAACCAGAGGCGAACTTTGCCATATCCAGTTTGAATTTGATTGAAGGCCTTCCCATTTCGTTTCAAAATCTAACGATAAATGGATATGTTTACGACTGGTATTTTAGTGACGGAGGATATTCAGATTTAGTACATCCAACACATACATTTAGTGCTTCCGGAGATTATGTAATAACACTTGTCGCAACCGATTCAAAAGGCTGTATTGACAGTATAACCAAACCAATTTATATTTTTGAAGAGTTCTATATATATATTCCAAACACTTTCATTCCAGATGAAGACAGAATCAATGAGTATTTTGCAGCAAGTTTCATTGGCGTTAATTCAGCTGAAATATACATTTACAACCGATGGGGTGAATTAGTATTTGAATCATTGGATAAAAATTTTAGGTGGGACGGGAAATTCAAAGGAGAAAAAGTTCAACAAGGAACCTATTCTTGGTTATTAAAATATAAACGAAACAGCACTGAAACCGAAATATTAACCGGTCATTTAAACGTTCTGCGCTAGGAAAATAATTAGAGAATGATTGATTACGTTATTGAAGCTGGAAATTCCTTTGTAAAAATCGCTCTAGTTGTTGATGGGAAACTACAATACATTGAGCGAATCTCATTACACAATTTACAAATTATTATAGATAAAATCCAAAGTAAAAACATTGCATTATCATCTGTTGCCAATGAAAATTTACGAAATGAAATAATGAATAATGCCACCATTAAATTTGAATTAAACAAGAACACTAACTTCCCTTTTAAAAGTTATTATCAAACACCAGAAACGTGGGGTATGGACCGTGCATGCAATGTTTGCGGTGCGCTAGCGAAAAGAATAACAACCCCAATTCTAGTTGTAGATATTGGAACATGCATTAAATTTGATTTTATAGATGAACATGAATATTATTTAGGCGGATCAATAAGTCCGGGTGTGAATTTGCGATTTAAAGCGATGCATAATGGAACTGCTAATTTACCGTTGATTAAACCCAGCGAGTCAATTGAACTAATTGGACAATCGACGCATGCAAGTTTATTAAATGGGGTTATGAAAGGAATGCAATGCGAAATCGAAGGAATGATTGCAAAATATGAGCAACAATTTGAAAAATTAACAGTTATTCTTACTGGCGGCGATCTAATTTATTTTGATTTCCCCGAGAAAAGTAACATCTTTGTCGAACAAAATTTAACAATTGAAGGGCTATATCAACTTTATAAGTTCCATGCAGAATAAAAGCATCTTGATGCTATACATGTTTCTGAACTTAAATTTCTTACAATCACAAGTTTTAACTACCTCACCCTTATCTTATTATGGAATGGGGAAGATGTCAATTGAAACAAATCCAATTTTCCAGGCGCTAGGTAATACAACTGTTGCTTTTTTGGATTCGGGAGTAATTAATTTTAATAATCCAGCTAGTTATTCAGATTTGGGTTCTGGATACACTTTGCTATCGACAGGAATTCATGGCAACTTTTCACGCTACTCGGAAAATGGAAATAGCTCAGTTACTGCTTTTAGCAATATAAATCATTTAGCAATTGGAATGAGGGTTCACCCGCGAATGGGTTTGGCTTTTGGATTTAAACCATATAGTTATCGAGGATACAATTTTACTGATAAAATTTTCACTGGAACAGATTCCATTCGATATGACTACAAAGGAATTGGAAGTACTCAAATTGCTTTTTTTGGAATGAGCTTCAAATTAATTCAGCTCAAGTCAACTCAGTTATCTGTTGGCGCCAATGCAGGATTGTTGTTTGGGAATTTATCCAATGATAGACTCAGTAGACTGATAACCAGTAATTCTCTCCAAGGAGGTGTGGAAAAAACTCAACTTAATTTTTCCTCGTGGTACTATCAAATTGGTGCCATGTTTCAACAAAAAATTTCTAAAAATTCTAAGGTTAACATAGGTTTCTCAATTGAACCCAATCAGGTATTTAATTCAAAATATAGCAATGGGTTGTATTACTCAAGTAATGTTTTCAATGAAAAATTCTATGACACCATTTCATATTACACGGCTAATGGCGGGGTTCATATGCCAAGTTCAATGCAAGTAGGATTTGAGTACACCTTAAATTTTAAAAACCTTGTAAAAAACAACAGAAAATTAAACTCAGAACTTAAGATTTTAGGAAATCTAGCAAGCGTGAATAATTCCAACTATTCTGAAAAATTTGATACGCTTACAAAAATCTCTAATCTCGCTACAAATCAACGGTTTGGTTTTGGTATACAGTGGATACCAGAACGAAATTATTACGAAAATAATTCGCTAACAAAATTCTATGAACGGATATATTACCGATCTGGGTTTTTCCAAGAAAAATCAACATATTTAGATTCCGAAAGAGAAAACAATCATTTTGGCATAACCTTTGGAATTGGCCTCCCAATATTTGCCCAACAGTCACTTTCATCCGTTAATTTTGGGGTGACATTGGGTTCAAATAAAACAAATGTTGAAAATTCTTTAATTGAGAATTATGCATCTGTAAATTTCGGGGTGATTTTGTCGCCTTCAGTTTTTGATAAATGGTTTAGAAAAAGAAAATTAGATTAACAGTATGAAATCATTAGTAATTAGCGTTATATTATTCTCCACTTTAGGTTTAAATGCGCAAACGTCAGATTGTTTAACAACCGGTGCAGGTAAAAAACCATTGTTTGATGCTCAGAGAGCAAAAAAAGCAGCAATGACGATGGATTCAATTAACAATACATCCGCGTCAATAAGTGAATATAGAAAAGAACTTGAATTTCGATTGAAAGCTGAAAAATTATGCCCAGATTTTGATTTGAAAAATTATCGATTCGTTCAACGCGTATTGAATGATTTGATTAAAAGAGATACCGCTAGTGCTAAAATTTATTACGACTCCTTGAATAATTTATTGGAGCGAATGGATACTAAAGGAATCAACGATGCTAAAAACAACATCCGAGCTTCTAATTACCTTAAAGGCAGTAATATAAACAGGGAAAAAGCCGATATTTTCTTTCAGAAAGCAATCAATGATGCTACTATCAAATTAGATGATGAGGTTGTAAAAAATTATTACTTAAACATTTACAACATGTATTTGAATGCATCTACAGAAAAACAACCAGAAGTAAAAGCAAGAATGATTTCTGAATATTTTATTTTAAACAAAATATGTGTTGATAAAGCACTAAAGGAAGAAACACCTAATTATTTAACGAACACTTTAAATTTAGTTATAAAATCTTGTGAAGATATATTACCTGAAATATCCGTTTATTTGAAAGCATTACCACAAGATAAAGATCAAAAATTGATGACTGTCAATAATCTTATTTCAATTTTAGAAGATAAAGATTGTACATCTTCAGATGAATATGTGATTTTAATTGATACGTTATTGAAAATTGATCGATCATATAAATCTGTACTTGTAAAAGCTAAATTAGTAAGTTTCAAAGGAAATACTACGGATGCCATGAATTTATTCAAAGAAGCGCGTGGAATGGCTAAAAACGAAACAGAGAAAAAAGAAATTGAAGCGGAGATTACACGAGTACAAGAGAAAATTGCTGCTCAAGAGTATAACCGAGTTTTATCTATGTTTAACGGTGGTAACTATAAATCTGCCTACAATGCAGCCATGGGACTTTCTGGGAAATACCGTGGAGATGGTTTAAAAATTGCTGGTCAATGCGTTGGACAATTAGCAAACAGCTGTGGTTCTACAACCTTTGAAAGAAAGTGTAATTTTTATCACGCTGTTAATCTTCTTCAACAAGCTCAAAGTGCAGGTGCAAATGTAGGAGGATTAATTGGCTCTTACAGGTCACAATTACCAACTGCAGATGAAAAATTTGATGCAGGAAATCCTAAATCTCAATTTTTAAGTTGTTGGGGAAGATCAGTAGATTTATAATTTAAAATATACCTAAATAAATTTGAAATTAGTAATTCTGGTCTTTACATCTTTTTTATTATATTCAATATCATCCTGTGTTAATGACTTAGATGAAATAGAGAAAGTTACTTATAATGAGAAAACACCGAACGAAGTAATTCAAGATATAGATGTAATTTATTTAGATTCTGGGAAAGCTAAAATTGAGGTGATTTCAAAAATAACTGAAATTGAACGCAAAAAAGAATCCATCACTAAACTCAAAGACAAGGTTCAAGTTAATTTTTATTCATCTAAAGGAGAAATTGTATCTGTTTTAACTGCTTTGTACGGTGAAATTAATTTTACTAAAGGGGAAATGTTTGTTCAGGATTCAGTAAAGCTCTACAACATCAAGAAAAAACAATCTTTAGAAACCGAACGCTTGGATTGGAGACAAAAAGATAGTCTTATTTACACATTATCAAAGGTTACGATTAAAACACCTGAAGCGATATTGTATGGAACAGGGATTAAGACAAAACAAGACTTTACCTATTACCAATTTCTCAAACCGAAAGGGAAAATTGATCTCAAAAAATCTAATTTAAAATTGGATGAGTAAGATTGGTAAGTCAACTTTGTAATAAAGTCTTGAAGAAATGATTTTCTAACCTAATTCAAACAGTGATAACAGTTGAGATTTCTAACAGCATAAGTTCTTAATTTAATCTCTTAAGAGTTATTGGAGCATAATTGAAGTATTCTATGATAATGAACAACGAATTAGCATAAAACATAAAAAGGACCTCAATAGATTCTTTTTAATATGTATATCGAAAAAAACTAGCCGCTTTTCGCTCTTAATACTTCAAATGAACAAATCCATGCAATTGAATATCCTCTCCTCCTTGAAGGGTTGCATTTATTTTATAGAAATACACGCCTTCCTCTACTAGCGTTCCGCCTTGGGTTTTTCCATCCCAACCACCCGCCGGATCTGTATATTCGTATATTTTATTACCCCATCTATTTAAGATTGCACAGTTGAACGCCTCTAATCCACTATAATTAACAAAAAATAGGTTGTTCCCAGCTTGAGAAGATAAGACTACAATATTTGGAGCTGTAATTTCGCACACTTTATCTCCAATAGTTGCTGTATCAGAAACGGTATAACAAACATTCGATAGGGAAGCAACATAATTTCCTGGTTGGTTTACTATTCGAATAGAATCCGTTGACCCATTGTCCCACACGAAGAAATACATTGGATTATATCCCGCCTGAAGGGTTCCCGAATTTACTGTCAATGGATTTAACTCGAAATTTGCTCCTTGACAAATAATTGTATCCAAAAGTTGTATGAAAAGGTGGGGAGGAAATTCAATTCGTCCTGTATCTGAATAATTACACTGATTATCCGTAAAAACCACCTCATAAATTCCAGGGGTTGATGTGACTACAATTGGATTATTACTAGTACTATTTGAAAAATTGATTGCTGTATCGATAGCTGACCAAACCCCACCACTAAAGGCTGTTGTACCTGATACTTGGAAGAAATCATTACAAGCTATCGTGTCCTCAAAAATATTAGCTAATGGCAATACAACAAATGCAACCGTAGTATCATATTGACAACCAAAATTATCAATTACGTTAAAGGTATATCCATAAGTTCCCACTTGATTTGGTTGAACGATCAATAACGTATCAGTTTGACCAGAAATTATCGTTGGATCATTAGTCCACCAACTCGTATCCGCTTCCGTTTGGTAACTACCTAAGCCAGGAAAAAAAGAGGCATCGAAAAACAACCCCCACTCAAAAATATATCCATCATCAATTCCTAAATTATCTTGAACGTGGATCGTCCAAACGCCATTAATTGGGCAACCAGTAAAGGTAGAAAACGCTGTTTCAGGCTGGTAAGTATCACTTGGATCTATTGAAGTTCCTGCCGATAAAGGTGGTTGAGATGTAACTGCAACTGTGTTGGTTAAATTTGCTGTCATTGAACCAGTAATTGTATTAAACACAGAACTGAAACAATATTCCCATCCAACTCCCGGACCACCACCTCCAGAATCATTAATTGGATGACCTAAGAATGTTCCTCCTCCGCTAGTTCCACCAGGGATTGCTCCTGCGCCATAAGAATTAACCAAAGGTACAACTTGCCCAGATGGACATTCTAGCCAAATTTCCAAATCACCCAAATAAGAATGTTCCATGGTGATACATACTTGGTTCAAATCTTGATCATTTGAAATAGTGGCATCAGTAGGAAAACCAGATATATTGATAGGAGCAGTATATTGTTGACCCGAACCATCCGGTAAATAGGTTAATCCGGCGTAATTACCTCCCAACTCAAACGTACCCGGTGGAATTGTAACACCAACAGTATCTAGAGTTGTAACTCCCCCAATTAATTCTGTGTTTAATCCCAAACAAACAGAATCTTCCAAAGGTCCAGTTCCAGCAAAGCTAGGCAGTAAAGACACGCGAACTTTACATCTAACGCGTTCACTCAATGGAAATTGATCAGTTGCTTTCACATCAACAAGATAACCGGATCTAGCTGGAGGCGTAAACCAAATTGAATCATTTTGTGGATAAGTTCCACCATCTGTAATATCCCAATCAAAAACAATATTTGTGTTCACATTTTGAGAGTAACCATAACCCGTTGTTTCAATGGAATTAGGAAAAATCGGTTTGGCTATGAACAAAATACTATCACCGAAACAAACATCAACATATCCTGTATCTAAAGGATTAAGTGCATTTGGGCCTGTTCCGTTGACATAAGCTTCGATATGTCCTTCAAACGGTTGATACTGATTACCACATTGCACATTCGCAAGCCATCCTGTTCCTTCAGTTACACCATTTGAAATAAATACCACCGTCAAACAACCTGATGGGTTATTCCAAGATGCTTGGTATGCAAAACCTGTTGGATCAGTTACAGAATTATGAATCCCTAACAAAGGTGAGCTTGTTGTTGGCCCATCATAAACATAAATAAAATCTGACCCATCAACGTTAAACTCAAAACCTGCGTTAATTGCAAAAGTTAAAGTTACTTTAGTTCCTAAAGTTAAATTTGGACAAAAAACAGTAGTGTCATTGAAATTAGGTAGGTAATTACCAGTGCCGCCGGGGTCTTGAAAGTTAGTGCCTACAATTCCAAATGTATTACAGTCAATTGGATTACTTTGTAAAAATCCAGCATCTCCCATTGTAACAGTTTGACCTAAAGAAATCCCAGCTAATAGAGCAAAAACAAATGTAAAAATATGTTTCATCTTAATTTTTATGCTTGTTTATTAATTCATTTTTCAAAACAAATAAAGATTTAACTACCATTAATTGGTTTATTTCTTTTATTTCAAAATATTGATTTTCATTCATTATTTTCAACCCTAAATCAGTATATTTAGAGGATGAATTTGGATTTTTGATTGCTAGCAAATTTGATTGTTTTTCCTTTGGAATTGCAATAAAATAAATTGCGTTTTCAACTCCATATTCTAATGCTTGTAACGTCTCCACATCCATGGATTGAATTTCACTTTTTGTGTAACTTTTCAGTAGTTCATTATTATATTTTTGAGCCATTGAGAATGATGATAAAACCATCATACATGCTGTGATAAAAAAAGTTTTTTTCATGTTTTTTTTTTATTTCGTCTATATTTGACTACTAAGATAGTTGAAAAGTTGCATTAATTGTTTAAAGTTTTCAAATCTTTACTAAAGTATTTAAAGTTAGTTTTGTATACTTTTTAAAAAATACGCCATGCAAAACGAAGATTTAGTTAGAACAGCTACACAAATAAGAAGGGATATTTTAAGAATGGTTTCGGCTGTCAACTCTGGTCATCCTGGAGGCTCTTTGGGTTGCACAGATTTTTTAACCTATCTCTATTTTGAAGGCATGAAGCACAATCCACTAACATTTCACATGGATGGTAAAAATGAAGATTTGTTTTTTCTCTCTAATGGCCACATTTCTCCAGTTTGGTATAGTGTTTTAGGGCGAAGCGGGTATTTTCCTGCTGATGAATTGGGTTCATTTAGAAAATTATCATCTAGACTTCAAGGCCATCCTTCGACGGATAAAAAATTACCTGGTATTCGAATGGCTTCAGGGTCACTCGGCCAAGGATTGTCTGTTGCAATTGGAGCCGGATTATCAAAAAAATTAAATGGAGATAATTCTTTGGTTTATTGTTTGCATGGTGATGGCGAATTGCAAGAAGGCCAAATTTGGGAAGCTGCCATGTATGCTGCTGCCAATAAAGTGGATAATGTGATTGCTACAATTGATTTTAACGGAAGACAAATTGACGGAGATGTTGAACAAGTTTTATCGCTCGGAGATTTAAAAGGAAAATGGCAAGCTTTTGGTTGGGAGGTGTTAGAAATGGATGGGCATAATTTTGATTCCATTCGAAATACGATGCAAAAAGCAAAAGCAATGAGCGGTAAAGGGAAACCAATTGTTATTATCATGAAAACCGAAATGGGTCAAGGTGTTGACTTCATGATAGGGTCGCATAAATGGCATGGTGTTGCTCCAAATCCAGAACAACTTGAAAATGCGCTGAATCAACTTCCTGAAACAATAGGTGATTATTAATTAATGAAATTTATTTATTTCATATTTATCCTTCTTATAACAAGCCAAAATATAGTTGGTCAAAATCTTACGCGTATTTTATTTATTTTAGATGCCTCCAATAGCATGAATGCGGAATGGGGAGCAAAAACAAGAATTGACTTGGCTAAAGAACATTTAAACAAGTCACTTGAAAACCTTGTAGGAATTCCTAATCTCGAAATTGCCTTGCGCGTGTATGGTCATCAATCTCCAATTACAGCAACTTTTCAAGATTGTAACGACACCAAATTAGAAGTGATATTTGGGAAAAACAACATCGATCAAATTAAGCGACGTGTTACTAGTATTGAGGCTAAAGGCACCACTCCCATTGCGCGTTCACTAGAGGCAGCAGCAGGAGATTTTCCTGATACTCTCGCTCGAAACTTCATTATTTTAATCACAGATGGATTGGAAGCCTGCGACAATGATCCTTGCGTAATTGCTAAAAAACTAAAAGACAAAGGGGTTAAAGTTACTCCTTTTGTTATTGGACTTGGAATGGATTTGTCTTACCTTGAAAAATTCAAATGTATCGGAACCTACTTTGATGCGGAAACTAGTGAAGCCTTTAGCTCGACATTAAAAACTGTTATTAATAAAACCTTATTGAATACAACTATTCAAATCAACCTCAATGACATTTCTAAAAAACCATCCGAAACAGATGTTACGGTTTTTTTATATGAGTCGGGAACAAAAAATTTGAAGTATTCTTTTGTGCATACCTTAAACCGATATGGTAATCCCGACACACTAGTAATTAGTCCAGATTGGAAATATGATCTTGTGGTAAATACTATCCCAACTATCGAAAAAAAGGACATCACCATTCAAAAACATATTCACAATACCATACTAGTTGATTGTCCACAGGGATTTATTAAATCAACTTGCAACAATTGTTATGATAAAAGCAAACAAATACCCTTTCGGATAATTGCAAATGATTCAAAATCAACTTTAAATGTTCAATACCTCAATTCAACGGTTAAATATCTTGTGGGGAACTACGATGTTGAAGTACTTACGTTACCCCGCTCCTATTACAAAATTAAGGTGACACAAAGTAAAATCGAAATAATTGATATTGTTGCCCCCGGAACATTTGATTACCAATTTTCAAACGATTATGTAGCTCAAGTATTTTTAGTGAAACTGGATAATTCTTTGGATTGGGTGTGTAATTTGGAAGATAAATCACGAAAAAGCCAATGGCAACTGCAACCTGGAAATTATAAATTAGTTTATCGATTAAAAAATCAGAAATCTACTAATTACTCAGGTGAAAAATTAGTTAAAATAGAATCAAACAGAATAACAACTATTAAATTATAAGGGATGATTGAATTGGAAATATTTGGAAATAAAGATACGCGCTCAGGGTTTGGTGAAGGCTTAGCGGAATTAGGTAAAACCAATCCGGATGTTGTCGCACTTTGTGCTGATTTAACGGGGTCCTTGAAAATGGATGCCTTTAAAAATGAAAATCCCGATCGTTTCTTCCAAGTAGGAATTGCAGAAGCAAATATGATTGGCTTAGCGGCCGGAATGACAATTGGTGGAAAAATACCATTCACAGGTACATTTGCAAATTTTTCAACTGGAAGAGTCTACGACCAAATTCGTCAATCAGTGGCTTATTCCCAAAAAAATGTGAAAATATGTGCATCACACGCTGGACTAACACTAGGAGAGGACGGTGCAACTCATCAAATTTTAGAAGATATTGGTATGATGCGGATGTTGCCAAATATGACGGTAATAGTACCTGCCGACTTCAACCAAACTAAGCAAGCCACAATTGCAATTGCAGACCACCAAGGACCAGTTTATTTACGGTTTGGAAGACCTGTAATGCCTATTTTCGTTAAACCTGATGCCAAATTTATTATTGGAAAAGCAGATGTTTTAACCGAAGGTACTGATGTAACGATAATCGCATGCGGACATTTGGTTTGGAAATCCATTGAAGCATTAAAAACATTGACAGAAAAAGGGATATCAGTTGAGTTAATAAACATGCATACCATTAAGCCCTTGGATGAAGATGCAATATTAAAATCAGTTGCTAAAACAAAATGTGTTGTCACGGCTGAAGAGCACATGATGAATGGTGGTTTGGGTGAAGCAGTTGCACAAGTGCTAGCTAGAAAACTTCCAGTTCCTCAAGAATTTGTTGCTGTAAATGATTCATTTGGTGAAAGTGGAACTCCCATGGAGTTAATGACTAAATATGGAATTGATACGGTAGATATTGTAGCAGCGGTAGAAAAAGTAATTGCTCGAAAAGGATAAAAAATGAATTCGAATGAAATTTTTCTTTCACACCAAGGGCAAACAAGTCCTTTGCCTTTTTTAATTGAAGTGGAGCGTGCTGACGGTGTTTTTATTTACGATAAACAGGGTAAAAAGTACACAGATCTTATAGCTGGTGTTGCTGTAAATAACATTGGACACAGACACCCAAAAGTTGTTGAAGCGATTAAAAATCAAGTAGATAAGCACTTGCATGTGATGGTTTATGGTGAGTTTGTTCAAGATGCACAAGTAAAATTTGCTCAAAAACTCACTTCAATTTTACCAGCTTCACTAAATAGTGTTTACGTTGTTAATTCAGGAACAGAAGCAAACGAGGCGGCAATTAAACTAGCAAAAAGAGTAACCGGCCGTATGGAAATTGTTTCGTTTCGAGGTTCTTATCATGGAAGCACGAATGGATCCTTGAGTATTTCCGGAAATGAAATCAAGAAAAAGCCTTTCAGACCCTTACTTCCTGAGGTTCGATTTATACATTTGAACAATCAAATTGAATTGAACCAGATAACGGAAAAAACTGCTGGTGTGATTTTAGAAACGATTCAAGGAGATGCAGGTGTTCGCATACCTGACAAGGAATATTTACAACAATTACGAAAACGATGTGATGAAGTGGGTGCCTTATTGATTTTTGATGAAATTCAATGTGGAATGGGGAGAACGGGCAAACTCTTTGCCTTTGAACATTTTTCAGTAACCCCAGATATTTTAACGCTTGGAAAAGCATTAGGTGGCGGCATGCCAATTGGCGCATTAGTTTCATCGCAAAAAAATTTAAATCAATTTACAACATACCCAATGCTGGGTCACATCACCACATTTGGGGGCCATCCTGTTATTTGCGAAGCAGCAGCAGCAACGTTGGATGTATTAACAACAGAAATTGATTGGGAAAAAGTGGAAGAAATCGGAAAATACATTGAATCGGAGTTGGGTTGCTTGCCGCAAATCAAAGAAATACGCCGCCAGGGCTTGATGTTTGCATTTGATATGGAATCTAACGGCCAGGTTGCTAAAGTTGTTGAGGAATGCCTAAATCAGGGTGTGATAACCTTTTGGTTTTTATCCCATCCTAATAGTTTTAGACTCTCACCACCTTTGACCATTACGATTGAAGAGGTAAAAAGTGCCATTGAAATTATAAAATCTGTAATCATTTCCATTTAAGTTTTACAATCAAGGGTATATTTAGCTTATTCACACATTAACTGTTGGTAACTCTTCTAAATTCCTAAAACGTCAAGCGATTGTTTATTAATTTTGCTTTTGATTCCACAATTTTTGGAAATTCGTAAATAAGAATGAAAGAACTGTTATATAAGTTTGAAAATAAGCGGCCAGAAATTGTTTTTGAGTGGAAGGATGCTGAAACTGAGGCAGAAGGGTGGGTTGTAATAAATTCATTAAGAGGTGGTGCAGCAGGTGGTGGAACTCGAATGAGAGTTGGATTAGATAAGCGAGAGGTTGAGTCTTTGGCGAAAACAATGGAAGTTAAATTTACGGTTGCTGGTCCACCAATTGGCGGGGCAAAATCAGGAATTAATTTTGATCCAAAAGACCCAAGAAAAGAAGGCGTTTTGCGCAGGTGGTATGCGGCTGTTTCTCCATTATTAAAGCATTATTATGGAACGGGTGGAGACTTGAATGTTGACGAAATTCACGAGGTTATTCCCATCACAGAAGACTGCGGGGTTTGGCATCCACAAGAAGGTGTTTTTAACGGGCATTTTCAACCGAAAGAATCTCAAAAAATTAATCGAATTGGTCAACTAAGACAAGGAGTACTTAAGATTATTGAAAACGAAACTTTTACCCCCTCAAGTGAAAGAAAGTACGTTGTGGCGGATATGATTACCGGTTATGGTGTCGCTGAGTCAATTAAACACTATTATTCGATCTGGGGTGGCGATTTAAAGGGAAAAAAAATAATAGTCCAAGGTTGGGGTAATGTTGGTTCTGCAGCTGCATATTATTTAGCTCAAAATGGAGCGAAAATTGTTGGCATAATTGATCGTGTTGGTGGATTAATCAACGAAAACGGATTTAGTTTAGAACAGATGAAACACTTATACTTATCGAAGAACGGCAATGAGTTAAATCATCCAGAAATGATTCCTTATGATGAGGTCAATTCTAAAATTTGGGATTTACCAGCTGATGTTTTTATACCTTGTGCAGGATCGAGAATGATTAATGAAAATCAATTAGACAGAATGATCTCTGCCGGAATTAGAGTCATTTCTTGTGGAGCAAACGTACCTTTCGCTGATCCGCAAATATTTTTTGGACCAATAACAGAAAAGGCTGATTCAACGATTTCACTCATTCCTGATTTCATAGCAAATTGCGGTATGGCAAGAGTTTTTGCCTATTTAATGAGTAATGACTTGGTAAAGCTGACTGATGAAGGAATTTTTCAAGATGCTAGTGATACCATTAAATTAGCACTTCAAAAAACGTATAAAACAAATCAACATAAAACAGGCCTTGCCAGAACCGCCTTTGAACAAGCGCTGGAACAATTAGTTAATTAATTAAATAAAAAAACATGGAAATCTACATTTTTATCATTTTCGTTTTAGGCTATGTTGCCATTACAATGGAGCATACTCTTAAAGTTGACAAATTAATTCCTGCATTGCTCATGATGGTGGCATGTTGGACCTTAATTGCTTTTGGTGCTGATGATTTAGTGAATTGGATAGATCCGGCAACGGGTGTGAAAGACGGCATTATCCCAACGATTACGGGCGATCATGATACCCGTTTACATTTGGTAAATGAGGCTTTATTACACCATTTCGGGAAAACAGCAGAAATCCTAATATTCTTGATGGGAGCAATGGCAATCGTTGAAATGATAGATTATTTCGAAGGTTTTTCTTCCATTAAAGGAATGATTAAAACGCGGAGTAAAGTAATGTTGCTTTGGATTGTATCATTCTTAGCTTTCTTCTTATCATCTATTATTGATAATCTTACTGCAACAATTGTTCTAATTACCATTCTACGGAAAATCGTATCTGACCAAGAAGACCGCATGTGGTATGCCGGATTTATCATTATTGCTGCAAATGCAGGAGGTGCCTGGACTCCAATTGGAGATGTTACGACAACCATGTTGTGGATGGCTGATAAAGTTACAACCGCCAAACTAATTATGAAATTAGGATTACCTTCATTGGTTTGTATCTTGTTACCATTAATTGTTGGATCGTTTTTACCTGCTTTCAAAGGAGAAGTTGCAGTTATGGCAGAGGAAAAAGTAAATCCAAATTCTAAATTGATGTTGTTTTTAGGGTTGGGTCTGGTTGTGTTTGTGCCTGTATTTAAAACAGTCACCCATTTACCTCCATACCTAGGAATGATGCTTTCTCTCGCACTATTTGCTGTTATCGCTGAGGTAATAAGTAATCGATCATTCGCAATTGATCCAAGCGCAAGACCTGAAGAATCAAATGGACATTCGGGACCAACAATGCGCGCCTTAGGGAAAATTGAAATGCCTTCTGTTTTATTTTTCTTGGGAATATTAATGACTGTAGCAGCCATGGAATCTACTGGATTAATATTCAATTTTGGTAAAGATGTTACAGCTGCTGGTATTGGTGAAAATGTCTTCGTAACTATGTTAGGATTAGCTTCTGCAATTATTGACAATGTGCCGTTAGTTGCAGCTAGTATTGGAATGTTTCAACAAGATGTAGATGCTCAAGTTTGGCATTTTATTGCTTTTGCTGCAGGAACAGGTGGTTCAATTTTAATCATTGGATCAGCTGCTGGAGTAGTTGCAATGGGTATGGAAAAAATTACATTCTTCTGGTATATGAAAAGAATCAGCTTGTTAGCGGCTCTTGGATATTTTGGAGGAATTGGTGTCTTTTTATTGTTTTCGTAACTAATTTAATAATCTAAGTTTGTATACCATGAATTTAATATTTTTGCTTCAAGTTTCCAATCAACCTAAATCTACAGTGAAAAAGGTGCCGTTATGGGATATTATCGATGCTTCAAATGCGGGTATTGGTTGGGTAATTAACCTAATCTTGTTAATCATGCTTGGTTATACCATTTTTGTATTTGTAGAACGTTTCTTGGCTTTGCGAAAAGCTACCAAAGAAGAATCAGGTTTACTCAATGGAGTGAAATCAAATTTATCCAACGGAAATATAGAAGGTGCAAAACAACTGTGTCTAGCATCTGAAAGTCCAATTGCGAAAATGTTACTAAAAGGAATTTCGCGAATTGGTAATGCAAAAAATGAAAGTATAGCAGCAACGTTAGAGAATACGGGGAAATTTGAAATACTTCGTCTTGAACAACGCTTAAATTTCTTAGCTACTTCATCCGGTGCAGCACCGATGATTGGATTTCTAGGTACTGTAATCGGTATGGTAGTTGTATTTATTGATCTACAGAACGCTCAATCACTTGAATTAAAGATTATTGCTCCTGGAATTATGACTGCGATGATTACCACTGTTGGTGGATTAATTGTAGGGATTATCGCTTTTATGGGATATAACTATTTGGTGGGGCAAATTGGGAAAGTAGTTTACCAAATGGAGAACGCGGCATTAGAATTTATGGATTTATTGAACCAATCAGGAAAATAACAACAACATGAATTTTAACACACGCAATAAAGTCAAAGTAGAGGGCGGAATGGCTTCTATGACCGATTTGGTCTTCTTGCTGTTGATTTTCTTTATTATCATGAGTTTAATGGCAAACAATCAAACACCGATTGATTTACCAAAACCAGATGAAAGTCTCAAGCCGGTAAAAGACCCGGTGGAAGCTACCGTTGTGATAACAGAAAACAACCAATATGTGGTAATGCCTGGTGGTGATATGGCTAAACCAATGGAATTTGATCAAATTAAACAATTGGCTGCTGGTGCAGTGCAAAAAACAGGCAAGCAAAAATTGAGAATAGCGGGTCATAAAGAAGCAAGTTATGAAGCAGTATTTAGAGTACTTGCCTTAGCTCAAGCAAATCAATGGGATCCGGTTTTAGCATATGATAAATAAATAAACATGATTACCGCAATACAAGTCAAAACAGCTACTCCAGAGGTTGCAGATCCAAAGGATGTGCGTGCAGGAATCTTTGCCGCAATTATTGCAGTTTTAATTTTATTCATCATACTTTTTCTATATACGTTTGAAATGCTAGACCCTCCTCCAGCAGATGTGGTAGTTAAAACGGAAACTACATTGGAGGAAATTGAGTTGAAAGAATTAGTTATTGAACCAGGTGGTGGTGGAGCAACCTCTCCCACAGATGCCGCTTCCTCGCCAACGGATGCTAAACAAGTATTGACAGGAAATAGTTCTACTAGCACCACTCAAACAGGTAAACCAAATGGAAATGGTGAAGGTGATAATCCTTTTGGTAATGGAGGATTTGGAGGAAGAGGTACTGGAGGATTTGGGCCAGCAACTGGACCTGTTGATGATGAAAAAGGAGATGGTACAACTTGTTCAAGTACTCCAACCAATTTGAATTCAATCATCAATCAATTAAAAAACACAGTTATTGTTACCAAACCAACAAGCGCAATAGTTACAATAAAAATTAAAGCCGATGGTTCAGTTTCTTCAGTTACGGTAACAGGATTAGGTGGCGCTGAAGCAAGTGTTGAACGGAAGATAAAAGAAGTAATTTCTAAATCAACATGCCCTCCTTGCAACGGCAAGAATAAAAATTCAAGAAACTATACTTTTTCTAAAATAGTTTTGAAACAAGACTAGAGTGTTAGATTCTTATAAAAATGCTGTTTCCTGGCTTTTTGAGCAATTCCCATCTTACCAACAAATTGGAGCATTAGCTTACAAACCAGATTTAACCAATACTATTCAATTATTAGAATTAGTTGGAAATCCGCATGAAAAATTAAAATTCATTCACGTTGCCGGAACAAATGGCAAAGGAACTACATCCTCGTTAATTGCTTCTGTATTTATTGAAAACAACTATAAAACAGGTTTATTCACTTCACCGCACATAATCGACTTTCGCGAAAGAATCAGAATAAATGGTGAAATGATTTCAGAGAAATCGGTTGTTGAATTTTGTAGCGCCATTCAATCCATTAAAGGTTTTGAACCATCATTTTTTGAAATTTCATTTGTAATGGCATTAACGCATTTTGCCAATAACCAATGTGATTATTGCATTATTGAAGTTGGTATGGGAGGAAGATTGGATGCCACCAATTACATTTCACCTTTACTTTCTGTCATCACCACCATCGGATTAGATCATACACAATTTCTAGGGACAACCCTTGAGGTAATTGCAGGAGAAAAAGCAGGAATAATCAAACAAAACATACCTGTTGTTATTGGTGAAAAAAGAAAAGAAACCCAATTTGTTTTTGAAAAAATAGCCAAGCAACAAGACGCTCCAATCTACTTCAGTCACGATTACACTTTTCCAACCTGGTTGAACAACTTGCCATTCCCGTTTAATGTCGGATTTCAATTAAATAACGCCAAAACCGCGTATTCATCTTTGGTAGAATTAGCAAAAAAAGAAAAAATAATTTTCAATGAGGCTATTTTTACAAGATCCGTAACAAACCTTTCACGTAACACTGGCTATCAAAAACGATTGGAAATTGTTTCAACAAAACCAAGAGTCATATTGGATGTTTCTCATAATTTTGAAGGAATTCAAGCAACACTATCACTTGTTAAAGCAAGTACGGAAAACAATCTTCACCTAATTTATGGTTCGAGTTCCGATAAAAATTACGAAAAAATTATTCCACTTTTCTCACAAGAAAAAGCAATTTTCTTAACCCCTTTTTCGTCAGAACGAAGTTTAAACCAAACCGATTTAGAAGGGATAAAAAAAACCTTTATGCAAGATAATATAGCGGTTTGTTCTACGGTCAATGAAGCTATTAAACAAAGTTTACTGTCATTAGGTTCATCAGATACCTTACTTATTTTTGGTAGTTTCTTTTTAATTCAAGATATTCAATTCGATTTCTCGAAAATTAATGACACCTCTATTTAAAATTTCATGTTCAAGACCTACAAATACTACATTTTACTTCACCTTATTATTTTTATGTGGGGTTTTACGGGGATTTTAGGTAAGCTCATTGCACTTGATGCTTTCATCATTGTATGGCATCGGGTATTAATTGCCTTTATTGCCTTAGGATTATTTTTACTGTTTAGAAAGAAATCAATCCGTATTTCAAATTGGCAAAGTGGATTAAAATTAATTGGTGTAGGAATAATCGTAACCTTGCATTGGATTACTTTTTATAAGTCCATTCAGCTTTCTACTGCTTCTTTGGGAATCTTGTGTTTATCCACTACCACATTGCACGTAACGTGGCTTGAGCCTTTTGTAATGAAACGTCCATTTCAAGTAAGCGAATTTCTTCTCGGATTTATCGTTATTTTCGGAATCTACTTTGTATCCTCTGATTTTCAGCCACATGAATATGAGGCCTTGGGTTATGGTTTAATTTCCGCTTTATGCGCTGCCTTATTTTCTGTTTTTAATGCGAAATTAGCGCAAGAAATACCCACTCCAACAATTACGCTCTACGAAATGGGAACTGGATTTATCTTTCTTAGTATTATTTTATTGTTTCAAGGTAAATTAACAAGTGATTTATTTATCATGACAACAAGTGATTTTTTATGGTTGTTATTCCTAGGTATACTTTGTACCTCATTTGCTTTTTTAATAACGATAGAAATCGTGAAAGTGCTCGGGGCATTCACCGTATCGTTAAGTATCAACCTAGAACCAATTTACACGATTTTATTAGCTATTTTCATTCTACAGGAACATACTTTACTGAATAATAGATTCTACATTGGAGCAACATTAATTATTCTTGTTGTAATCGCAAATGGGTGGATGAAAAATTACCAAAGACGTTCAAAATTAAAAAACTTATCCTAATTTTGCACTATGAAAATCACCGATGAAATTGTTGACCATATTGCTCATTTAGCTCGCCTAGAATTTATTGGAGAGGACAAGAAAGAGATTAAGAAGGATCTGGAAAAAATCATCGCGTTTATGGGCCAATTAAATACAGTTAATACTGATGGGGTTGAACCCTTGATTTTCATGTCTGATGCTGTTAATGTATTGCGCAAGGATATTGCCACGGTTACAGTTTCGAAGGAACAAGCATTGAAAAATGCACCCAAAAAAGACTCGGATTATTTTCGAATTCCAAAGGTGTTGACAAAATAACAGCCTTACTAATTCTAAGGTGAAATTTTATATATTGAACAATGGAAATTATGCCTGCTTTTGAGTTGCCTTTTTTTGTCAATATCTTAATACTATTAGTTGTAGCAAGAGTTTTTGGTGAAATCATGGAACGATTTAATCAACCAGCCATGATTGGTGAGATTTTAGCTGGCGTAGTTTTAGGTCCAGCATTGTTAAATTTTATTCACCGAACTGAGGATATCAAAGTAATCTCTGAATTAGGTGTTTTCTTACTTGTGATTTTAGCAGGTTTAGAAATCAATCTTGACGATGTACTAAAATCTTTAAAAGGGAAAAATATTATTATTTCCTTGTCAGCATTTTTCCTTCCTATTTTTAGTGGGTTTGCGGTTGGAAAATTGTTTCACCAAGATGTAATGACAACCGTTTTTATAGGATTATGTGTAGCAATTACAGCCCTACCTGTGAGTATTCGGATTCTAATGGATCTCGGAAAGTTAAATTCACCGTTGGGACAAAAAATTGTTTCAGTGGCAATTTTTGATGACGTAATGGCGTTGACAATTTTAGGAATTTTATTGGATTTAAAAGATGTCGAAAAGACCTTTTATTCAATAACAACAACAACTATCTATACATTACTAAAACTTGCGTTTTTTCTAATTGTTGTGGTTATCAGTTATCGACTTATAAAACGTTTTACCAAAGAAGAGAATTTTATTGAACAACAATTAAACAAGGTGCTTGGTTTTCTGAAAGGAAAAGAATCCCTTTTTGCGATTTTATTTGTGTTTATTTTGATTTTTGCTTCTATAACGGAAGCCGTTGGATTACATTTCATCATTGGATCCTTCGTAGCAGCAATGCTTATTAACAAAGACTTGATTGGGGAGAAACATTTAAATACAGTGCATAATACAACTAATAGTATGGCAATGGGATTTTTAGCACCGATATTTTTTGCAGGAATTGGATTAGAATTTAAGTTTGAAGCCATTTCAAATTATTGGTTACTGATTGCTATTGTATTTGTTTCGTTTGCTTCAAAGATCGCTGGCGGATTTATTGGTGGTAGAGCTGCTGGATTAAAAAATAGAGAATCCATTGTTTTAGGAATAGGACTAAATGCAAGAGGAATAATGGAATTAGTAATTGCCAATATTGCTTACCAAGCGAAATTGATTAATTCTGAAATATTTTCAATGCTCGTAATTATGGGCCTTTTAACTACGCTCACAACTCCGTTCCTTCTTAAGCGCGTATTCAAATCAATTGATGCGAGAAGTTAACAGCGCTTCATCTTAATTTCTCCTATTTTCCATTTTAATAATTACCGAGGTATTTGTTTTATCCTCTAATGGCAGTTATTTGATTTTCTGTTATTTCCTTGATTTTGGCCCATTTTACGTAAACCTACTTAGAATCAATCGTACTCCTACGTAATTACCTATTCGTAGCAGTGTGTATTTTGATTTCGTTTCAAGTACTTTTCTTTCATGCCCTTGCATTTAGCTGCAGATTTG
>Ga0247833_1001203_pt1 | contig 43815 bp, 40 predicted proteins | sample LaCruzMarch2015__7_FD_187117 | JGI IMG/M metagenome (GOLD analysis project Ga0247833, IMG submission 187117) | Freshwater microbial communities from meromictic Lake La Cruz, Castile-La Mancha, Spain - LaCruzMarch2015_8m | ecosystem: Environmental > Aquatic > Freshwater > Lake | place: Spain...
ATCGCCCCCTTCACGGGGGGCGCGGATTGAAACGCGCATTTCGGCGAGGGTGTGGCCAGTTGGCACTATCGCCCCCTTCACGGGGGGCGCGGATTGAAACCGGCAAGGTCGCTTGTGAGGTTCGTTACCGCAGAATCGCCCCCTTCACGGGGGGCGCGGATTGAAACATAGGGGATCATTGGGGTTGGTGGGGTTGGTTTATCGCCCCCTTCACGGGGGGCGCGGATTGAAACTCGAACTCCAAATCCGCCTCGGCAAAAAGATAAGATCGCCCCCTTCACGGGGGGCGCGGATTGAAACTATAGAGCAGCATAAAAAGGAGTTGCTGCGTAATATCGCCCCCTTCACGGGGGGCGCGGATTGAAACGCGCCCGCGAAGGTTATACTATAGAGCAGGCTAATCGCCCCCTTCACGGGGGGCGCGGATTGAAACGGCATCGAGCACCGGCAGAGAGGCGAGCATCTCCATCGCCCCCTTCACGGGGGGCGCGGATTGAAACTTGCGAAAATTGCCAACAAGGAGTGTGGCACTCATCGCCCCCTTCACGGGGGGCGCGGATTGAAACGAAACAATCGGCACGCTGTTGGTGTCCGGTATCATCGCCCCCTTCACGGGGGGCGCGGATTGAAACATAACTTTCCAATTTTGGAGCAAGTCATTGTTTATCGCCCCCTTCACGGGGGGCGCGGATTGAAACGAAACAATCGGCACGCTGTTGGTGTCCGGTATCGATCGCCCCCTTCACGGGGGGCGCGGATTGAAACAACACGGTATGTGCGCCATCCGCAGCCGCTCGCAATCGCCCCCTTCACGGGGGGCGCGGATTGAAACACACCAGATTCACACACTATTCTTCCGAGTAGTGATCGCCCCCTTCACGGGGGGCGCGGATTGAAACACGAAAGGAGTCCAATTAAAATGAGTCCACAACATCGCCCCCTTCACGGGGGGCGCGGATTGAAACTTGAGATTTACTTACATTGCTGGAGACCATGCCCATCGCCCCCTTCACGGGGGGCGCGGATTGAAACAGCATCCGCACCAAAGCAAATCTTCCAAGAAGACATCGCCCCCTTCACGGGGGGCGCGGATTGAAACTCTTTGCTCATGGCAGGATTTTTTAGCGTTGAAATCGCCCCCTTCACGGGGGGCGCGGATTGAAACGAACTCCAAATCCGCAAAAAGCAAAGGCGCTGAATCGCCCCCTTCACGGGGGGCGCGGATTGAAACAATCTCTATAGGTTCGTTTTCAGCGGGCCAAAACATCGCCCCCTTCACGGGGGGCGCGGATTGAAACGGGCTCCTCGTCTCGCGCGTTGCAACGAGCGACGATCGCCCCCTTCACGGGGGGCGCGGATTGAAACAAGTATTGTAAACTGATCGGAATAGCAGTTCCACATCGCCCCCTTCACGGTCAAAGGGGTCAGGCATAAATTATTGATATTTAAGAGCATTCAGAACGCTTACCCACATGAAACAACTCCAAAGCTGTAATCCAAGGCTCGTTCAAATCCATGCCGGTATCCTGATCGGGAGCGATGCGTTTGAATCTGGCAGGCATAAAGCACGGGGAGGTCGACGCTCCAAGCAGGAAGTTTTCCCTCTGTTTTGGCTGAAACAAAGCGACAGTCCATCTTTCGCCTTGAGCTTGAGAGACGCGGCCAATTGGTGCGTTGAGACCTTATGCAGACCAAAGTCGAAATCCGCTTTTCATGATGCAATCCGACACAACTTCACCCCAAACACTAAAAGGCTCCGGAGGCATGTATGCGTGGCGATTGGCATCGTATTTCCCCTCGATGCCGGTGATGCCAAACATGGAACTTGTGGCGGCAGCTTTCACTCCATCGTCGGTGCATCGTGAACCGATGAAAAAATCGTTCCCAGTTGTCAGCGATCACTTCAAAATGCACCACCTGTGGTCACTTCAAAGTGCACCACCTTTCAAAGGGGTCGGGCATTAATTATTGACATTTGGTAAACTGGAAGTGCGTCGGATTTTTTAGACGGAATTAACGGGACTTCAGATTTGTAGCGAGTTTTGTCGATGTGGATTGAGGTGTTTCCATTCTCTCGAAAAAAAGACTTGTCAATAATCGTCATAAAAGCGACAGGAAAACTATGAGCACTGTTGTGGAAATCGAGAAAGCGATCGAAAAACTGCCAACCGATGAATTGTTTGAGCTAACCCATTGGATTTCAAATCGATTTTCTGACGCTTGGGATCGTCAAATCGAAGAGGATATTCGCACTGGTCTATTGGACAATCTGGCTGCGGAGGCACTTCAAGAGCATCGTGCGGGTGGTTGCCAAGATTTCCCGATGGATGAAAAGTAAAGCCTCATCCAAATTTTGGAAGGCATATAATGATCTCCCATTTGCAATTCAAAAAACTGCAACAAAGCAATACAGAATTTGGCTTAAAACGCCTTCGCACCCATCCCTTCAATTTAAAAAAGTCCAAAACTTTTGGTCCTGCCGAGTTACGGATTCCTATCGCGCCTTTGCTGTCATGGATGGAGATACGGCGGTTTGGTTTTGGATTGGATCTCATGCGGAATACGAATTGTTAATCCGAAGGAAATAGGGGGTTAGGGGTCAGGTAACATTTTTTAGATTTGTTAAAAAGCATTGATTTAAAGGTAATTGTTGATTAAAATTTAGGTTTTTCAACCACAATCGAGCGCAGGGGCAGGCGCGAGATGGAGCGACCGGAGATCGGCCCAAAGGGCGAGACGAGAGGGATCGAGCGAGTCAAATCGCACGAGTTTTCACGAATGGGGGTCGGCTTCGCTGGAGATTTTCATCGTCGGTTTTAATCGTGTTTATTTGCTAACTTCGTGGTTCAAATAATCAGAGCTTGGGCAGAGTGCTGAGCCGAGGAGGACCTCGGCGTTCCTATGCAGCGACGGGTGCGCCTCGCAGCGAGGGTAGTGCAACGATAGCAGCACTCACAGACCGCCGCTATAAATTCCGATCTGGTCTTGAAATCCCTATTGACAAATCAAATCAGGACAATCATATTTCAATAAGTGAGAGAACAAATTCTTAAGTTATTGCACAAAATTCCTTTCCAAGCATTTTCGGTGGATGTTGCTGCCGATGTGGCTTATTCAATTCCAGCTCCTGATCACGTGCTAGCAGCCAAAAATGTTCTGGTTATTGAAGATGATAGCGGTCTCGTGGATGTGATCCCCTATGCTCACATACGCAGAATTTCATTTACTTCAGCATCAAACACGATTTAAGGTAGATTGCGAGAGTGGAAAAGAGTCGGTTCCACACATTCACATATTTTGTAGAATATTTAGTGTTGCTTGAGGCGAAGTGGATTAAATCTTAAAAAATAGTCGAAAGCCATTGTGGCGGAGGTGATAGTTAAAGGGGTCGGGCATTAATTCTTGACATGAAAAGGGTTGAGCCCAGACATTCACATATTTTGTAAGACTTGAGAGGTCAAAAATCTTTGTGAGGGACATCGTTTGGCAAAAAAATAAATGACAATACCCCTTCGACTGCTTAAATTAGATTTATGACCACAAAATTTACCTACTGGCGGGAGAAGGATGGAAGGTTTCTTGGATACTTGAATGATTATCCGGACCATTGGACTCAAGGGGATTCATTTCAAGACCTTAAAGATCACCTTCGCGATCTTTATGACACTTTCTCAACAAGCGCGATTCTCGGAATCAAAAAAGTAGAGGAATTGGAATTGGCGTGAAAAGACGAGATTTGATTTCCAAGATCGAATCTGCCGGTGCGGTGCTTTTGCGACATGGAGGCAAGCACGACATTTATCACAACCCACGAACGGGAGCTACACAGCCAATTCCGCGCCATAGCGAGATCAACGAGTTGCTTGCTCGCAAGATACTAAGAGATCTCACAAAAGAATAAACCGAAATTCTCAATCAAAGTCAAAGGGGTCGGGTATTCAAAGGGGTCGGGCATTAATTATTGACATTTGGTTGTCTGGAGGCGCGGGAACCAATCTTGCGGATGGTATGGGAGCGCCAAGGCCGTCTTTGGCTCCTTTGAAATTTTCTGTTCTTTCGGCAAGATGAAAACAAAGGATTCTTTGAATTGATGGGGCGGGTTGCGCCAGCGGAAGTGGGACGGCACGGAGGCCATCCCTCCAAAGGAGCCGGCTATCGTTGAGGGCATTTTTTGCCAATTGCAGTCCATGCTTCGACTCTGTGTCTTAGCGTGCTCCGCGAGAGGACTTTCCGGGGCCTTTGACGGCGCGTGCAGCGCCTGAATCTTGGGGGGTCGAGGGAACTGGGCGGCGCGCTGTATTTTCTTTCAAATTTTGAAAAAAAATTGATGGCAAGTCTATTGTGGATATACTTTAAGGTTATTAGTCCACAAGTTACACGAGTTTTCACGAGTAGGCAGCGGCTTCGCCGGAGAATTTCTTTGTCGTGTTTATTTGCGAAATGACTCAGTCGCTCCCGATCTTTCGCCCTTCGGGCCAACAATAGGTTGCTCCACCTCATGTCCGGCCAGACATTCGGTTGTGGTTCAAATGTGCAGCGCTTCTAAAGGGTCAGATATTGCGCTTCAAAAACCAGCCTGTGCGTTGGCATGGTTTTTCGATCCAGTAATCGATTTTTGGGTTGCCGGCAAATGTTTGCCTTGGCCTTCCGCAATTTACTTGGACTTACCTTGATTGGCCACGGCGTTCGTCGCGGCGGCAATGGCATCTTGGTCTCCCAAGTAGTAGCTTTTGATCGGCTTGAGATCGTCGTCGAGTTCGTAAACGAGAGGAATACCGGTCGGGATGTTGAGTTTGAGAACTTGTTCCTCGGTGAGGTTGTCGAGATACATCACAAGGGCGCGGAGGCTGTTGCCATGGGCTGCAATGATCACGCGCTGGCCGGACTTTACCGCAGGAGCGATTTTTTCGTGCCAGAGCGGCAGGAAGCGATCGACGGTGTCCTTGAGGCACTCGGTGAGCGGGAGTTGGGACTCGGGAATGCCAGCGTAGCGGGGGTCGTGACCGGGCCAGCGCTCGTCGGATTTCTCAAGTGGGGGTGGGGGAACATCATAGCTCCGACGCCACACGAGCACCTGTTCATCGCCAAACTTCGCGGCGGTCTCGGCTTTGTTGAGGCCTTGGAGCGCTCCATAGTGGCGCTCGTTGAGGCGCCAGTCTTTTTCCATAGGAATCCAGAGCTGGTCGAGTTCCGTGAGCACTCCCCAAAGCGTGTTGAGGGCGCGTTTCAGAACCGAGACATAGGCGATGTCGAAGACGAAGCCCTCCTTTTTAAGAATCTCACCTGCCGCCTTGGCTTCGGCTCGGCCTTTGTCACTGAGTTCGACGTCGTGCCAACCCGTGAATCGGTTTTCTTTGTTCCAGGTGCTTTCGCCGTGGCGGATGAGGACAAGTTTATGCATGAAAAAAATAATGAACGCGGCACTTATAAGTCGGCATTGAGGCCTTGGCAATTTTTACCGATAAATTCTCCGGTGCGCGCTGAAAGTGGAGGCGCCTGCGGAAACCACTATCAAGGTCTGTTCAAAATGCCCGTCGATGCCCGTGGCAGCAAATCCGCGAGGGAAAACACCTCGCTTCGGCCCTGGAGATTTGCGGATAGGATTTTGAGGGATGGCTGGAACTCTGCCATCACTTGGCGGCATGCCCCGCAGGGACTGATCGGTGCATCGGTATCGGCGACGATGGCCATGCAACGAAAATCCCTCTTTCCCGCCACCACAGCCGCTCCGATTGCCACTCGCTCGGCGCACATCGTCAGCCCGAAACTCAAGTTCTCGACATTGCATCCTGTAAAAACTGTTCCATCGGAGCACTCGAGAGCCGCTCCGACGGCGAAGTGGGAATAGGGGGCATGTGCTGCGGAGCGAGCTGCAATGGCGGCATCGACGAGTCGTGGGCTTTCCATGTTTTAAGAAATCAGCAGTATCGCACGCTCTGTCGATGGTGTTTTTGCAACTTCAACAGACCTGAAAAAAAACTTCCGCAGGCACCAGGCGACCATGGTATTTCAATTTTCGATTTCGGGAATGTCACCGGGTCTTGAGAGTCGTGCCTCGAGCCCACTGTGGCGCCTCACCGCGCTGGCATTGCGCACCGCCGTTTGAAGGGCTTTCTTCTGTCCGACGAGCACGACGAGGCGGCGCCCTCGGGTGATCCCCGTGTAAACGAGGTTTCGCTGGAGGAGGAGGAATTGCTGCATGGCGAGTGGCATGACGACGACAGGAAACTCGGAGCCTTGGCTTTTGTGGATCGTGATGGCGTAAGCGAGGGAAATTTCATCGAGTTCGTTGAAGTCGTAAACGACCTCCCGTCCATCGAAGGTGATGAGAGCCTCGCGCTCGAAATCGTCGATTTTGAGAATCTCTCCGATGTCTCCATTGAAGACCTCCTTGTCGTAGTTGTTGCGCGTCTGAATGACCTTGTCGCGGATGCGGAATTCCCAACCGAACTTCTCCACCGAGGGATCGCCGCCGCGCTTGGGGTTCAGGCGTTCCTGGAGGAGGCGGTTCATCTGAACGGTGCCAAGCGAGCCCCGGTTCATCGGGCAGAGCACCTGAATGTCGCGGCGGGGGTCGAGCTTCCATTTTTTCGGAATGCGCTCAGCGACGAGTTCGAGAATCGTGGCGGGGACGGACTCGGGCTCCTCGCGCTCGATGAAATAAAAATCCGAGTCCTTTTCTGACTCGGGCATGACCCCGCTATTGACGCTGTGGGCATTGACGATGATGCGGCTGCTCGAAGCCTGGCGGAAGATTTCCACAAGGCGCACGACAGGCACTGTGCCGCTGCGGATAATGTCCCCCAGCACCGCGCCGGCGCCCACGCTCGGCAATTGATCCACATCACCCACTAAAATCAAATGCGCCTTCGAGGGGAGGGCCCGTAGGAGTTTGGACATGAGCTGCACATCCAGCATGGAGGTTTCGTCGGCCACCAAGAGATCGCAATCGAGAGGATTTGCGGGGTTTCTGGAAAAGCCGGAGTTCTGGTATTCGAGCAGGCGGTGAATCGTCTTGGCCTCGAGGCCGGTAGTTTCGGAAAGGCGCTTCGCGGCGCGACCCGTCGGGGCGCAGAGGAGGCACTTCACCTTTTTGGCGCGCAGGAGGGTGAGGATGGAATTCACCAATGTGGTTTTGCCGACGCCCGGCCCACCGGTGATCACCAGCACACGCGAGCAAAGGGACTGGCGCAGGGCTTCGGCTTGGCTGGGCGCCAGATCGATGGCCTTTTTTACCTTCAACCACTCGATGGCCTTGTCGGCGTCGATATGCGGATAGTCCGCCTTGAACCCCGCCATTCGAGTGAGGCGTGTGGCGATCTCCACCTCAGCCCGTCGGACGGGAGGAAGAAAAATCAAATCCTTGCCGGTGATGGCGTCTTCGACCAATTCGCCCTCGGCAAGCATTTCAGACAATGCGCGCTGCAAGATGAGGAAATCCATTTCCAAGAGGCCCGCCGCATTTTTGAGGAGGGTTTCTTTGGGAAGAGCACAGTGCCCATTGCCTCCCGCCTCGAGGAGCGTGTGGGAGAGTCCCGCCCGGCCACGGAGGATCGAGTCCTCGGGAATGCCGAGCTTGCGGGCGATGTCATCAGCGGTTTTAAAGCCGATTCCCGAGATGTCGCGTGCGAGGAGATAGGGGTTGGCGCGCACTTTTTCCACCGCCTCATCTCCGTAGGTCTTGTAGATCCTCACCGCCCGGCTGGTGCTGACTCCATTGGAGTGCAGAAAAACCATGATCGCGCGCACGACCTTCTGCTCGGCCCACGCCATGCGGATCGTGCGTCTCCTCTCAGATCCGATCCCTCTCACCTGCTCCAGCCTCACGGACTCGCGGTCGATGATATCGAAGACACTCTCGCCAAATTTCTCCACGAGCTTCTTGGCATAGACAGGGCCAATGCCTTTGATGAGGCCGCTAGCGAGGTATTTTTCAATCCCTTCGCGCGATGTTGGAGCGCTTGTCTGAAGGATTTCCGCCTTGAGCTGGGGGCCGTGATCGCGGTCCTGTATCCAAGCGCCTTCGGCAGTGAGCCATTCGCCGGCATTGATGCTCGAGGCGCGGCCAACAACGGTCGCCAGATCGCGTCGTCCATCGACCTTCACCCTCACCACACAAAATCCCGTTTCCTCGTTGTGGAAAGTGACCCGCTCAATCAGTCCAGTCACACTGCTCATGGGGTGCGGCGTTTTTTGAGAATAAATCCACGCCAGATGGTGAGGTGAATTCCACGTGGCATGAGCGCCACCACAGGCCACCATGTCAGCATCGGCGGCAGGGCGCGATCCACAGGAAGCTCGAAGGAAACAAAATCCGTGCGCCCGTTGCGTCTGATGGGCACGCCGAGTTCTGGAGTCCCCACCACTGGGGAATACCGGAGGCCGCCGCTAGCCTGCTTCTCAGCCAAAACGCGCCTGCCATCCGCGTGCAGGGTCGCGCAGGAAATGATCCAGAGGAGGATAGGAAACAGGCTTCGGCACATGGCAATAGCTGGCACGATGATCACAGCGACATTTTATGGCCTGTGCGCCGCCATAAAAGCCCCGAAATGCATGGTTGCATTGAATGTTGTGAAAAACTCCACCAGCGGCATATTGGCAGCCTTTCCATACTCAAATGAGAGTCGCCCGCTGGTTCATATACGGATTCCCTGTTTTCCTTCTACTGCTCATCGCTGCTTCCTTCTGGAACTCAGCGAGCCTGACCTCGGACAAAAAAAATGAGATGTCGCTCGGCGTTCTTGGCGAACCGTCGACACTCAATCCGATCCAGCAGGCCGACAGCGCCGCCTCGCAGGTTGCGGGATCCCTTTTCAATGGCCTGCTGAAATACAACCCAGATCTGGAGATCATCGGCGATCTGGCCGAATCATGGTCACTCGACCAGACTACGACACTGGTCTTTCGAAACGAGGAGTCCGCCTCCATAGCGAAAGTTCAACTTGAGTCGCTGCGATCCGAGTGGAGTGCTTGGACACTCGTTGGTGTGAAACAATCCGCTCGGCAGCTTCTCCTTCACTTCGCGGAGCCTGGCCTCGAGTCTTCCGAAAAAATTGTCTCCCTTCTGCCTGCGGAATCCTTGGCACCGCTGGCCACACTGCGGGTGGAGGTGAAAGAAAACTCTTCCGACACGCTGCAGCGGCTTGGTAAAGCCTTGCCCAATGGCTCCATCCTCCGCATGTGGGTGGACAGCGGCGCGGCTTTTGAAATCACAGCCGACCCAGATCTCAAGCAGGAGGTCGAAAAATGGCTCGCTGCCAACGGAGGCGGCACAGTGAAGCTCGGAGAGCCACTGACCTTCCTCGCCGAGCCGCAGGTGATTTTCCATCTTCGCAAAAATGTCCGCTGGCATGATGGCGCGCCCTTCACCTCGCGCGATGCCGCCTTTACCTACCGGGCGATCATGGACGACGCCACGGCATCCCCTCGCAAACCCGACTTTGATTTGATTCTCAATGTCGAGACACCGGACGATTTCACGTTTCGCGTGACCTATCGAAAGCCCTACTCTCCTGCGCTGGAGAGCTGGATGATTTCGCTCCTCCCCGCGCATCTTCTCGAGGGAAAGCCCACGAGCTGGTGGACGCAAAACTTCAATCGCACGCCGATTGGAACGGGCGCGTTCCGCTTTGCAGAGTGGAAGACCAACGAATTCATCCGCGTGGAGCGGAATCCGGATTACTTCGATGCCCCCGGGCCTTGGATGGATGGGATCGTTTACCGGTTCATGCCCGACCAACTCACGCTGCGTCTTGCCTTTGAAACCAGACAGGTGGACTTTTGGAGTGCTGAGCCTTGGACCGTGAATGCCTTTGTGAGCGACCCTCGCTTCAATGTCTTCACGACCCCGACGAGCAGCTACACTTACATCGGGTGGAACCTCAAACGCCCGCTCTTTCAAGACCCTCTCGTGCGACGAGCCCTCGCGCATGCCGTCGATGTGCCATCCATGGTGCGCTTCATCCTCTATGGCCATGGACTCCAGAGCACCGGACTTTTCACCCCGCAGATGTGGTTTTTCAATCCCGAGATCAAACCCTTCGCCCACGACCTTGAAAAGGCACGAGCGCTGCTTGCCGAGGCGGGGTGGAAGCCAGGTGCGGATGGGACTCTCCAGAAAAATGGAGAGCGGTTCTCGTTCAATCTCATTACGAACAACGGAAATGAAGTCCGCCGCGACATTGCCACGCTCACGCAGGATGGACTCAAGCAGCTTGGCATTGAAGTAAAAGTGGAGCTTTACGAGTGGGCAGTCTTCTTAAAAAACCACATCAACAAGGGCGATTTCGACGCCATGGTGCTCGGCTGGTCTCTCGGCAATGGCTATGACCAGTATCAAATCTGGCATTCGTCGCAGGCCAATCCCGAACAACTCAATGTCGTCGGTTACAAAAGCGAAAAAGCCGACCGCCTTCTCGATGCAATCCGCCAAGAATACAACCGCGAAAGAATCATCCGCATGGCAGGGGAACTCCAGCGCACCATCTACGAAGACCAACCCTACCTCTTCCTCTATGTCCCCGAGGGCACCAGCGTGATGTGGAAGGACGCCTATCGCATCCGGCGGCCGGACGGGAAGGGTGGCTGGATCGACTCACCTGTGGAAATGACCAAGGCCGGCTGGGCGTATTGGTCAGACTGGTTTTACAGGCCTGAATTTGCAGACCGTCTTCCTAATAATCCGGAGCCTTGAAGATGCTCGTGAAAAAATACAGATAAGCAAAAACCAGGAGTCCCAATCCAACGGCAATCGGGAAAAGCAGAGCCACCCACCGCATTTCCTTGCTCTCGACATCCAGGTTCCGAAGTTGGGCAGATGCTCTTTTCGAGGGAGTCAACTGTGTCTCCTTGGCTTTAGCCAAGGCGAAAGAAAGATGGTCGATCAAATCGTCGTAGGATTGATACCGATCTTCCGGCTTCTTCGACATCATGCGGTTGATGACATAAGCGGTCTCATTCGAAATGTCCGGTGCGAAGGCTTGGAGACTCACCGAGCGGCTCTTCAATTGCTTGAGAGCGACGAGCGAGCCGTTTTCTGCTTCGTAGGGAGGCCGTCCGGCCATGGCATGGAAAAGTGTGCCGCCAAGACTGTAGATGTCGCTCCGAAAATCCTCCGGCAATTCATCGAGCTTCTCAGGGGCTACATAATAGGGAGTCCCCCAAATCTCTGTTGGCGATGTTGCCTCGCCACTTGCGACCACGGCCAAGCCGAAATCTACCAACTTCACCGTGCCGCGATCTGAAAACAGAATGTTCGCAGGTTTGATGTCTCTGTGAATGAGATCAAATTCCATAGCGGCCTTGAGCCCCTGCGCGACTTGTATCCCGACCTCCAGAGCCAAAATCTCGGGGATCATGCCGCGTTGCTGTATGAGATCGTCGAGTGACCCCCCGCCGATGAGCTCCATAGCGATGTAGAACTTCCCCTGAGCTTGGCCAAAATCAAAAATTCGGACGATGTTCGGGTGGTTGACCTGTGCGGTTGTGCGCGCTTCGCGTGCCAGATTCTCGACATCCTTGGGTCTCTCACCAATTTGAAATTTGAGGACTTTCAGAGCCACCTCGCGCTCGAGCGAAAGGTCTATAGCTCGATACGCCGAGCCCATGCCTCCCTCGCCGAGAAGAGAGGTAATCTGGTATTGGTTGAACACGGCACAGGCCTTGAAAACATGTTCGCATACGGGACAGGTGACATCCGAAAATGTGCTGCACCCCGTTAAGTCCAAGACAGTCTGACAGCTTAAACACACCTCGAAATGTTGTGGATTTTGGGGAGTGGCATCATCCATAAGATGGAAAAAATCAGGCTTGAAGCGAAGAGGAGGGAATCTCCCCAATCTATGTTGCATTGGCACCCCGTGAGCAATCAAAAAACTGGTGTCGAGCCAAGTTTCCGCTCCATTCCACCGAGTGCTTCACAGCGTCGCCAAGCACGGCAAGCTGTGGATTTTGCTGTAGGGAACCAGCCATCAAATACCGAAAGCGTCGTGGACAAACCGCAGATCCGGCGGCAGTCTGATCACATTCTCCGTATTGGAGTGATCCAAGTCCCGCATCGCCAAAAAAAGCATCCCATCGAGCTATGAATCCCAAGGAACTGAATCAGCTCGGCGTCCCTCGAGGGAATCCCATGGGCAAGGTTTTTAAGTTTCTCCAAGCTTACCGAGGCCAAGGAGGTGATGCCAAGCAGTTGGCTAATGAGGTTTCAGCAGTCCTGTCCCAGCCATCGCGATTCGTGGATGATCCCCTGCGTAGTGCTTTCGCCAAGTCCCTCTTGCAGCCCGACCTCTACTGGTCGGGCAAGCCAGCCGCACCATGGCGCCAGTGGGGTGCGGAGATCGATGCCGAGGCTCAGTTGCAACTCGAATTGGCCTGTAGCCTACCGATATCTGTCGCTGGAGCGCTCATGCCCGATGCGCATGTGGGCTATGGGCTGCCAATCGGGGGAGTGCTTGCCACTGAAAACGCAGTCATTCCTTATGCGGTCGGCGTGGACATCGCCTGTCGCATGAAGATGACCGTGTGGGATCTTCCTGTGAATTGGCTGGAGGCGAAGCGCGATAGGCTGGCAGAGGCCATTGAGGCCGAGACGATTTTCGGTGTTGGAGGGATTTTCAATACACGCCGCTCACACGGCGTGCTTGATGAGGATTGGTCGGTAAGTCCAGTCACCGAAAAAAACAAGGAGCGCGCATGGGCACAACTGGGAACGAGTGGCAGCGGGAACCACTTTGTGGAGTTCGGACAACTGGTGGTGGAAGACCCATCGTGCGGCCTACCCAATGGCGTCTATGTGGCGCTGCTCACCCATAGCGGAAGTCGGGGAACTGGTGCCGCAGTGTGTGAGCACTACAGCAAACTCGCCACAAAGCTCCACCACGACCTGCCACGGGAACTCTCACGCCTTGCATGGCTCTCGCTCGATACTTCCGAGGGGCGGGAATACTGGGCCGCAATGGAACTCATGGGGAAATATGCTGCCGCCAACCATGCGCTCATTCATCGCCACATCGCCGAAAATCTTGGAGCGAGTGTGATTCTGGACATTGAAAACCACCACAACTTTGCGTGGAAGGAGCAGCACTTCGGGCAGGAGGTCATCGTCCACAGAAAGGGAGCCACCCCGGCGGCGGCCGGTGTCTTGGGAATCATCCCCGGCTCGATGGGCACCCCAGGTTTCCTTGTGAGGGGGAAGGGTCACAAGGATTCGCTCGACTCGGCATCGCACGGCGCGGGAAGGCGGATGAGCCGTAGGCGGGCCTCGGAAACCCTCTCTTGGGCTGATGCAAACAAGAAGCTGAAAGATAGCGGCGTCACTCTTCTTTCCGCTGGCCTCGACGAGGTGCCCGATTGCTACAAGGATATACATACTGTGATGGCGGAACAATCTGACCTTGTAGAAGTCCTCGCCCGGTTCGACCCCAAGCTCGTGAAGATGGCTGCAAGCGGAGAAAGGCCGGAGGATTGAGGTGTTCACCATCCGCGATGGCGCGGCTGCGAGGAGTTAAATAAACCTCGACGGAGCACGGGTGCGGTGCTAACGACTTGAAACGTTCCCCGCCTCCGTGCCTGAGAACCGAACCGCTAAGTTCAACAATGAAGACGGTGGTTGCATCAACTCATCAACAAACCAATCCAAAAACCAATGCCTACAGAGACCAAACCCAAGCGCAAAGCCAATCCCGCCCTTCTTAAACCTGTCCAACCCGACGCAATCCTCGCAGCTGTCGTGGGATCCGCTCCGGCGTCCCGTGGCGAGATCACCAAAAGGCTCTGGGACTACATTAAGAAGCACAAACTCCAAGACGAAAAAAACAAGCGTAACATCAACGCCGATGCTGCACTGAAGGCTGTCTTCGGCGGCAAGGCCCAAGTGACCATGTTTGAGATGACCAAGCTGGTTTCTCCGCACATGAAGTAGTCGGACTCGGGTTTTATCCTTATCAAACTCCGCCTGTGAAAACGCAGGCGGAGTTTTTGTTTTCAGAACTTCTACACAAGTGAGCGACGCTCACACCCCTTCCAAGCAATCACAAGCCCAGCCGCGACATGCGCGACGAGCACGAGAACACACAGGGCTCCCGGGGCGAGTGGGCTCTGGACCACGGTCTGAACGATATCGTAGTAGCGTTCCGATTTCAGCGTCTTGAGAATTCCCGACCAGCTCCAGTAGGCCGATATAAAGGGTCTCACCAAGGTTCCGAGCCATTCTGGCAGGGCGAGGACGGCTCCCGAAAGCGGCAGCTGAAAACCCACCAGATAAATGGAAACCAGTGATGCCTGCTCGGGCGATGACATGAGGCTTGAAATGGCGAGGCAGATCGAGGTCATGGCGGCGTTTACCAGCACAAGCAGGAGGAGTTGCCCGCCCAGGTCGCCGGGAAAACCGCACACCTTGTGGACGAAAAATCCCATCCACAGCGACTGGGCCAGCACAAGAAAGAGTAAAAAAGCCCCCTTGGAGGCGACATAGGCGAGGGGATCAAGGCCGGAGAGTTTTTCCTTCTCAAAAATACCCCGCTCCGAGGCAATCTCGCGACCTGCGTTGTTGGCTCCCATGAGTGTGAGGAGGATGACCTGAAACATCACAATTCCAGAGACCAAGCTGCCAATTTTGCTGGATTGGATGAGGAAATCCCGCGCTTCCTTGAGTTGCGCGAGCATGTCCAAGTCCAAGCCCATACTGAGGTTTTTCACAGCTGGCAGACCATTCCATGCAAAGACCGCAACGAGCAGGGGAAATCCCAAAACGAGGCCGATCTGGAGAAGAATCTGCGGTCGGCAGCGCGAAAAAATGAGGAGGCGACGCGCCAGTAAAGTGAAAAATTGACTGACTACTCCGGGGAGTCCCGACTCCTCTTCCTTGCAATCTTCCTTCAGCAGGTCGAGAGCGAAAAAGTGGCCCGTATTTTCAGTATTGTCCGATGCGGCCGGGAGCGCTTGGGAAACGGGTTCTGTTTCTGTTTCATGGGAGTCGCTGGTTGCCTCGTGGAGGGCGCTGCGGTGCTTGATCCATGAAGCGCTCCATTCCTGCGGTTCTCTCAATTCAAGTTGTGCGTAGACCTTCTCCGGTGAGTCGACCCTGAAGTAATGGGCAAGAAAATCCGGAGTCCCGTGGTAAACAAGAAATCCTCGGTAAAAAACTGTCACCGAATCGTAGAGTTCCAGATGCGAGAGGCTGTGAGTGACGCTGAGGACCAGTCGGCGATCCTTGCGCGAGAGGCCATAGAGTAGCCTGACGATGTCGTCCTCCGCCTGGGGATCTAGGCCGCTCGTGACCTCGTCGCAGAGGAGAATCTCCGGGCGACTTGTCAATTCGATCGCCAGCGCGAGGCGCCTACGCTGACCGCCAGAGAGCACGCCCACACGGCGATCCTCAAATTCCAGCATGCCGACCTCTCCGAGGATAAGGTCCACATCCTCCTCAGCACCAACCGCACTCTTGCGCCGAAGTCTCATGGCGAATTCTACACATTCCCGCACGGTGAGTTCCTCGTGGGCGATGCTAAATTGCGGCACATAGCCTATCTCATTTGGCGAGAAATCCTCCTCCTCGAGGTCGCGTCCCTTCCAGGAAATCCGACCTTCCTCACTCCCGGGAGCAATGCCGGCAATAAGCTTCAAAAAAGTGGTTTTACCGCAACCCGACGGCCCGATGATCGCTCCAAAGTGGGCGGCTGGGTAGCTGGCTGTGACTCCCTCGAGAAGCATGGTAGGCCCCTGACGGGATTCGATGGTGAGGGTTGTATCGATGATATTTAACATGGTTTTTTGGGATGGGGGGACTCGAAATTATTAAATAGAGCAGGGTTTACAGGAGGCAATTCGCAAAATGAACTTCTAAGATTCTCTTTATAACTCATCCTGTGCACCGACCGGACTCTTTTTAGATGAGGAATTGCGTTTCGCGGCACTCCGGAGTTTCCACTCGCTCCATCGATGCAGGGTTCCGAACGCGAAAAGAAGCACCCATCCACGAAATGATCGCGGGCACACGATCCAATCCCAGAGGCTCGATTGGTGCGTCGACATCTGGCGCTTGAAGTCCTGATCATTCTGCAAAAAATCGTAGTTTCCCCGTTTTTCGCTGAAGCATTTTTCGAGGGCGTGGAGCATCAAGAGGCGCCCGGGCGAAAAGGCCGCCAACTCGGGGTCGAATGCCGTTCCGTGCATGTAGTAACTCTGCTTTCCGAGAATCCCGATCTCGTAGGCCACAAGTTGGTCATCCAGCGTGAGAATACCGAGCCTCAGTCGGCCTGCGGCAGCCAAGCTTTCCAGCAACAGATGGTAGAAGGCCCGGTGTGTCGCGCGGTTGAATGCCCCTACGCCCTCCTCGCCTTTCCAACTCACCTTTTCAAGCTGCATGGCTTTTGTTGTCCAGGCCGAGACCTCCTCAGGTGCTTCCAGATCTTGAAAGCGGACCACCCCTTTTTCAGCCAAGCGCCGCGATTTGCGCCTGAGGTTTTGGCGGGTCTTGGGTCCAAAAATCATTTGCAGGAAATCCTCAAAGTCTTTGAAGCGCTCCAGGCCGATCAAGAGGCGAATCGTGCGCTTGCGGAGGAGGTGCAGGGCGCTTTCGGATTTCACAATGGGCTGCAGCACCTCGTCGGCGAAGCTCTGGGACAGCAAGGGGAGCCAAGCGAAGGCGTAGTTTTTGCACAGGTCACACAAGGCATCTGCGAGGAATGGCATGGCATCCTCTCTGGCCACGGGATCGAAGAGGTCAGCGGCTTGGGCACCCACTGGAAAAAGAGCCGTCCCCATCAAAGGAATCCGATGCTCGAAAAAAGGCCACACACCAACGAGGAGGCCCTCATCTCGGCAGGTGACAATACAGACATCGTATTTTCTACCCAGACTGAGCAACCAAGAATAAACCCACTCCGGCGAGAGGAACGCATTCGGGTTGGGGAGGGACTCGAAGAGTTCGATATACTCTTTCTCAAGAGCAAAGGCAGCCTTGCGTCCGCGAATGATTTCAGTGGTCAAGCTTGGCACAGCGCGAGGTGATAGCTGGATATTCGATTCTTTTCACTATCAACCTTGGATTTATCATTCAGTTGGTCTCTCTCGGATCCAAAAAACCATGAATGACATCGGACGCCTTGCCCCCACGCCCACGGGACATCTGCACCTCGGGCACGCCCTCACATTTTCAATGGCGCACCGCCGAGCTGTCGAAGCAGGTGGAAGGATTTTGCTTCGCATGGAGGACTTGGATCCCCAACGATGCACGCAAGGCTTCGCTCGCGATGCGATCGACGACCTGCTTTGGATGGGGTTGGAATGGACCGGGGAACCTGTTTTCCAGAGCCAACGCCGCCACCTGTATCTTGCGGCTTGGCAGAGGCTGAAAGAAGCAGGTCTCATCTACCCCTGCCGCCGTTCGCGTAAAGAAATATCCTCCCTCGCTCCGCATGAGGAGGAGCCTGTCTTCCCCGTGGAATGGCGTGCTGATCCGCGAGAAGCCCGTTCGTTCAGCGAACCCTCCGGTATCAATTGGCGCTTCAGGGTTCCAGACGGCGAGTCTATTTCTTTTCTGGATCAAAACATCGGCCCCATCGAAAAAAAAGCCCTGTGCGATTTTGGAGACTTTTTGGTTTGGAACCGGGACGACATCCCCGCCTATGAGCTGGCCGTGGTCGTTGATGACAGAGACATGGGCATCACCGAGGTGGTGCGTGGCGCGGATCTTCTCACATCCACCGCCAGGCAAATCCTTCTTTATCGGGCATTCGGTGCCGCGCCTCCCGCGTGGTTCCATTGCCCGCTCGTCTGCGATTCTGAAGGTCGCCGCCTTGCGAAACGCACGGGCGGCTTGAGTCTGCGTGATCTGCGCGCCAAGGGGCTCACGCCAGACCAAGTCCTCGATCTGGCTGCCAAATCTCTCGGCTGATCAGCGCTTCCTTTTCGCTCCAAAACGCATGCCCTTGTGCGTTCTCACGCCTTTGGCTCCTTTGAGGGCGGCCATGACGCTCTCCTCGTTGAAGAGGGCCGTGTAGACATACTCGAAATTCTCGATCTTGAGGCGAGGCACTTGTTGGCCGATGAAACGCTCGATATCGAGAATGTGTGGAAGCTCCTCGGCCGTCATGATGGTAAAAGCCTCGCCGACTGTCTGCGCGCGGCCCGTGCGGCCAATCCGGTGCACATAGTCCTCGGGGTGCTGCGGGACATCGTAATTGATGACATGGCTCACGCCGGCGATATCGATGCCCCGGGCGGCGATGTCCGTGGCGACCATTACTTCATAGCGTCCGCCCTTGAAGCCCTCGAGGGCATCCACGCGTTCGGTCTGTGTGCGGTTCGAGTGGAGCGTGGCCACGGAGTGGTTGTTTTTTTTGAGCTGGCGCGAGATGCGGTCCGCTCCGTCCTTCGTGCGGCTGAAAATGAGAACGCTGTCGTAGTTGGTGCGCTCGAGAAGCGTCAGCAGAAGGTCGAATTTTTGGTCCGCGGCGACAGGGTAGAGGGCGTGGGAAACAGTCTCGGCGGGCGAGCGGCGCGCGCCGATTTCGATGCGCTCGGGATCTCTGAGGCACCACGCGGAGAGGCGCTGGATTTCCTCTGGAATGGTTGCCGAAAAAAGCAGGGTCTGCCTTTCCTTGGGACAATGTTCCAGGATGCGCCGCACATCGGGCAGGAAGCCCATGTCGAGCATCCGGTCCACCTCGTCGAGGATGAGAAATTGGAGTGAACTCAAATCCACCAACCCCTGCTGCATGTGGTCGAGCAAACGGCCCGGTGTGGCCACCACGACATCGCAGTGCCGCTTCAGATCGTCCCGTTGCTTTCCGTAGCCCACGCCGCCGTGGATGAGGGTGACCTCTGTGTGCATGAAGCGCATGTAGTCGCGGAAGGCTGTTTCCACCTGCATGGCCAGCTCGCGCGTTGGCTCGAGGACCAGACAGCGGATGCGTGGTTCGGGATGGTCGAGTTTCGCAAGCACCGGCAGTGCAAAGGCGGCTGTCTTGCCCGTGCCTGTTTGCGCCGAGGCGACGAGGTCTCTGCCGGAAAGAATCACTGGAATGGCGCGGAGCTGGATGGGCGTGGCATCCGAGTAACCCATGCGTTGCGCTCCGTGTAGAACGGGCTCCGGCAGCCCGAGATTTTGAAATGACATGTCCACAACCTGCCCGTTTGCGCGGGATGCCGCAATGAAAAGCACGTGAAATGAACAGGAGCACGCCGGCGTTGTCGTTTTTAGAAAAACCAGTAGGATTCCTCCCCGACCCATGAAACAGGAAATTCTCAGCACATCCGACGCCGTTGCGGCCCGCGCCGCTCAAATCATCGCCTCCGACGCCCGCGCCGCCGTTGCCGCCCGGGGACGCTTTGTCATGGCCGTAAGCGGGGGACGAACCCCTTGGCAAATGCTTCGCGCCCTTGCCAACGAGCAGCTGCCTTGGGAAAATGTGCATGTCGTCCAGGTGGACGAACGCATCGCTCCTGCTGGTGACAAAGATCGCAATCTCACCCATCTGCGCGAGAGTCTCCTTTCCCATGCGCCGATTCCCGAAAATCAAATCCATGCCATGCCAGTGGAGGCCACCGACTTATATCAGGCCTGTCGCAGCTACTCGGGCCTGCTGAATAGTCTCTGCGGCAATCCCGCCGTGATCGACCTCGTGCATCTCGGCTTGGGCCCTGATGGCCATACCGCATCGCTGATTCCTGGCGACCCCGTCTGTGAGATACGCGATGCAGAAGTCGCCCTCACGAATCCCTACCAAAACCGTCGCCGTATGACGCTCACTTACCCCATCATCGACCGCACTCGCCATGTCCTCTGGGTCGTCACCGGCGCCGAAAAAGCACCGATGCTTCCCCGGCTCCTTGCAGGAGATGCGGGAATCCCCGCCGGTTCCGTCGCACAGGCACACGCCACACTTCTGGCAGATGCCCCAGCAGCTATTCAAATCTCGACTCAATAGCCCAGCAATCCTGCGCAAGGCCTCGCCCTTCTTCTTCGGCGCGATGCCTGATCTCCATTACGCGCACAGCCTCCGACCCGTATAACCGCGTAGCAGCCTCTCGGCTTAAAAATCTGAAGCTCCCAAGGTCCAGATCATTTTTAAAAAACTGGGTCTTTTGATTTTTGCAGGTCTCTATTCGCTCATCGGAGCTTCATCTTTATCAAAGAAGCCGGTTCTTGCCTCCATCATGCCGCGCGGAGCTTGGCTCCAACAATGTGGAGGCGTTCGAGGTTGCAGGCCAGGCAGACCAGATTCCATTCCAAACTCACTTTTGCATGTCCTCATAATGAAAATCGCCGGAATCCCATAGCTTCTTTGATAATCCCAATGATGGGTTCCACTGTCTGCCGTCTCAACTTGTAGAGTGCTCGTCCGGCTACGGTGGATGTTCGATACCTCATCTTGTCTTTAAAATCGGCATCCACTGGCGGAGGTTCGGGATTTTCGCTTTTCTCCAGTCGCTTGACGGTGCGTCCATGCGGATCGCATTTCATAGCGGGAAGAATTTCGAGTCTGGGATTTTTCGCCTCAAGAGTTGAGACGGGCGATTCGCTCACAAAGTCGCTATCCACGGGCACGATGTCGAAGCTCACATTTTCTTTCACGGCTTTCAAGTCCCCTGCCAGTTCCTGCTTGTCGTTGGGCGATTGGCTCACGCGCTGGCCGACGATCAAATACGAATCGGTCTCGACTCCGGCTTGGGTGGTGAGGGTTTTTATTTCTGCTCAAATTCGGCGAAAGAAATTCGGTAGAGAAGTTTCTGAAGACGACTTGTGGTTATAGCACGATCGGCTCTCGCTGCCTTGAGTGTTTCGATAGCGGCTCTGGGACTGCTGCTGCACACCCGGTTGATCAAAGCGGACGCGACTTTAAAGCATAGCTCCAAACGCATCGGCTACCTCCTCGTGGAGTGCTCCCGAAAAACTGATTTAGAAGTTATGAGTGGCAGTGCGTCTCTCTCTGATTCGAAAAAAAGGTGCGGGCTGGATAAGTGGCGGATTGAGTGAATGGAGCTATTGGATTTTTTTCGCAGCAATTTTGCTCATCACGAGGAAGGAACGAATCACTCAAATTCTTCGATTCTGATTCATTCCATTCTATCGAAAGAAAGGCAGGACTTTCAAAGCTAACCCTACCGAGTTTTTGCGGTATGAGATTATAAATTGCGCACTGGTTGGGCGGCACAATGCCCAGTTGGTGCCGAAAATTTTTTTAAGCCTCTGGTTGAGAGTGGTGCAGCCATGTGGAGTCGAACCACAAACCTTCTGATCCGTAGTCAGATGCTCTATCCAATTGAGCTATGGCTGCAAAAAACAGAACCAGCAGTAAAGCCGATGTGACGAAACGAGTCAATCGGGATTTTCAAAAAAATCGCACTGGGCTCTCGAAGGCTTATCCTCGTTGATTGGTCAGGCCTTCACGCGTTCGATTTCGGCGCCGAGTTCGTTGAGTTTTTCGTCGATGGATTCGTAGCCGCGGTCGATGTGGTAGACGCGGTTTACCTCGGTGATGCCGTCGGCTTGGAGTCCGGCGAGGACGAGGGCGGCGGAGGCGCGGAGGTCGCTGGCCATGACGGGAGCGCCGCTGAGGAGTGGAACGCCGGTGATGACGGCGGTGGCGCCTTGTAGGTCGATATTCGCTCCCATGCGTTTGAGTTCGGCGATGTGCATGAAGCGGTTTGGGAACACATGTTCGCTCACAACGCTGATGCCTTCTGTGTTGGCGAGGAGGGCACACATCTGGGCCTGCATGTCGGTGGGAAAGCCGGGGTAGGGGACGGTGTCGAGCTTGAGAGGACGGCGCTTGGCGCCGGGTGCGATGGAAACCTTGTTGCCGTTGGTTTCAATTTGAAAACCTGCTTCGCGTAGTGGGGAGATGACGGCTTGCAGGTGGGCGGGGTTTACGCGTTGGAGGGTGACTTCTCCCCCCGAGATGGCCCCTGCGACGAGGAAGGTGCCGGCTTCGATGCGGTCGGGGATGACTTCGTGCTCTGCGCCGTGGAGTTCTTTGACTCCTTCGATGGTTATCCTGCGTGTTCCGGCGCCATCGATTTTTGCTCCCATGGCGATGAGGAAGTTTGCAAGGTCGACGACTTCGGGTTCTTCGGCGGCGCCATCGATGACAGTTTCGCCATCCGCAAGCACGGCGGCCATCATGACATTTCCTGTGCCCAGAACGGTTGAGCCGAATGTGCTGCGCAGGGAAATGGTCGCCCCGGTGAGCTTGGGTGCGAGAACCCTCACATTGCCGCCGCTGACTTTGACAGCTGCGCCAAGGGCCTCAAAGCCACGCAGGTGAAGATCGATCGGGCGGTCTCCGATGACGCATCCGCCGGGAAGCGAGACGGTGGCTTCGTGTTCGCGGCCGAGCAGGGGGCCGAGGATGCAAACTGAGGCGCGCATCTTGCGCACGATGTCATACGGAGCCTGAGTGGTGATTTTTTCGGCGCGTATCTGCACGGTGCCGCTGGCGCGTTCGACCTCGCAGCCGAGTTCGCTCAGGATAGTGAGCATGTAGTGGATGTCGCTCAGGTCGGGAACGCGCGATATGGTGCACGGTTCCTTGGTCAGGAGCGTAGCGGCAAGAATGGGTAGGGCGGAGTTTTTTGAACCGCTGATTTTGACGCTGCCGTGCAATCGGCGTCCGCCGTGAACCAAAATTTTATCCATGTCTTGCTGAAACGAATCGTTGAATTCCTTGATAATCGCGATGGGCTGCGATGTCTCGATAATTGTTGGCGGTCAGGAGCGCCATGACGCGCTCGGATTGGTCGTGGCCGATCTCCAGTGCGAGCAGTCCGCCAGGCGCGAGTCGGGACTTGGCCTCGGTGATGAGCCTCTTGACGAGGGCGAGGCCGTCGGGGCCGCCGTCCAGAGCGCCCAGAGGATCGCTTTGGACTTCGCGGGACAGGTTGGGGATATCGGAGGACGGGATGTAGGGGAGGTTGGCGACTATGACTGCGAAGGTCTCAGCAGCCGCTTCCAAAAGGTTGGAGCTGAAAAATGCCATGCGCTCGCCGAGTTGGTGGCGGGCGGCATTTTCCTGGGCCAGCGCGAGGGCATCTGGCGAGAGGTCGCATGCGGAGACCCGGGAGGTGGGCAGAGCGAGGGCCAAACTAATGGCGATGACTCCGCTGCCGGTGCCGACGTCTAAGATGTTCGCAGCATCGGGGGAGTTTTTGACGACGAGTTCCACAAGTTGCTCGGTTTCAGGGCGGGGGATGAGACCCCGGGCATCGCAGGTGAAAAGGTGCCCGCAGAACTCTGTCGTGCCGAGTAGGTGTTGCAGCGGGATGCCCTCGGATCGGCGCTTCACCAAGTCGCGCAGCGGGGCGCGTTCTTTTTCGCCCAGCGGACGCTCGAACTCGAGGTAGAGGTCGATGCGTTTTTTTTTGCCCAGCACATGGGCAAGAAGATACTCTGCGTTCAGGCGAGGGCTCTCCACGCCTTGTTTATCCAGATAGGCAGTTGCCGCGTTGAGGACTTCAAGCGTTGTCATCAATGCGGCTGGGTAGGCGGGGTAGGGGCACTAAATAGGACTTTTGGCTTCGAGGGCCTTGACGCGATTGTAGAGCTTGCGGATGTTTTTGAGCAGTGCGTAGTTTTCTTTGTATTCGCGGATTGGCTGGGCGGGGGCTCCGAACATGATTGTGTTTGGAGGCACATTTTTGGCCAAGCCGGACATGGCCCCAATCATCACCTGATCACCGATCTCGATATGACCGCTGAGGCCAACTTTGCCGGCGAGTGTCACGTGGTTTCCGATGCGGGTGCTTCCGGAGATACCGACTTGGGCGCAGAGAATGCAGTGCTCGCCAATGGTCACATTGTGGCCGATCTGAACGAGGTTATCGATCTTTGTGCCGCGTTGAATCCATGTGCGGCCGAAGCGGGCGCGGTCGATGGCGGAGTTTGCACCGATTTCGACATCATCATCGATCTGCACGGTTCCGGTCTGCGGGATTTTCTCTTGTTTCCCATCGCGGAACTCATAGCCAAAGCCATCGGCACCCACTACGACTCCGCAGTGAAGGATGACTCGATCGCCGATACGGCAACGCTCACGAACCGCGACATGTGGGTGAAGGTGGCAATCTTCGCCAAGTATGCTTTGTTGTCCGATAAAGCACTGGGCCTCAATCACACACCGAGCATTAATTTTGACTCCTGCTTCTATAACCACATGGGCGCCGATCGAACAAGCCTCGCCGATTTCCGAATCTGGCGAGATGATTGCTGTGGGGTGGATACTTGGCTCCCGAACGATGGGTTGCGGGGTGAACAGAGGCAGGATTTCTGCAAAGGCGGTTGCTGGGTTGGAGACGAAAAGACCATGCGCTGGGATTTCTTCCGTAAACGAATCCGGCAAGAAAACAGCTGTTGCGCGGGTCTTTCTCAGCGCATTGATGTATTTCGGGTTTCCGAAAAACGAGATATCGCCTGGATTGGCATCAGCCAACGAGGCGACATTGGAGATTTCGATATCCCCTGCTTCCGGAGCGAACCGGGCGCTGACTCGCCCGGCAAGTTCACTCAGGGTCATTCCGCTTTTTTAGGTGCTGCGGCTTTGCCGGCGTCCTTGTTCAGCGTGTCGATAATGTCTTTACTAAAATCTAGGTTTTGTGCGGAGAAGAGGACGACTGGAACTTGGCCCATGCTCATGCCGGATTTGTCAAGGACGAGGTCGTAGGCGGCGGCTTTCACCTTGTCGTTAACGATTTTCATGATGTCGTCGATGATGTCTTTGCGCATGCGAACGAATTGTTCTTGAAGTTGGCGCTCGCGGGTTCCGCGGAACTCGGCGATTTCACGGTCGAGGTTGCGGGCTTCTGCAACCTTCTCCTCACGCGACTTGGCGGCTTTTTCCTTTGCGTCCTTGCTGAGTTCGGGTTTTTCGAGATCGGCGTTTGTCTTGTTGATCTCGTCCATGGCCTTCTTGAGAGTTTCGAGACGATCGTCGAGTTCCTTCTTGGCAGCTGCGCGGGACTCGTTGAGCTTCGCCTCGGCATCCTTGGTGCGGTGGTATTGCGTAAAGACGGCATTCATATCGAGAATGCCCACTTTCATCTGGGCATTGGCGGATGGCAGGAATGCAAGTGCTGAGGTAGTGAGTATGGCTGCTGTGAGTATGGGTTTGAGCATTGTGGGTTGTGTGTTGGTTTGTTTGGTGAGACGAAGTGCGCTCGGTTAATGGCACGGGCGCTGGTATTCGTCAAGGTCGGTGGTTATTTGCAATATCGAATTTAGAATTGGTATCCGATATTGAAGTTGAATTTTCCGGGAGGTCCATTCCAGCTATCATAGATAACCGGTATGCCGTAATCGACGCGAATCGGGCCGATGGGCAAATCGAGTCGGAGGCCGATGCCGATATCCACATTGGCACCTGCGCTTCCGAAATCGTAAGAATCTGTATTGACAAAACCGGCGTCCGTAAAGACAGCTCCACGCACGCGGCTGATGATCGGGAATGTGAGTTCGAGCGTTAGATAAGCCAGCGAGTTGCCGCCGATGGGGTTGTCGTCGACATCGACTGGGCCGACCTCGCGGAAGTTGAAGCCGCGCATGTTGTTTGCGCCGCCAAGGTAGAGGCGGTCGAAAATAGGAACCCCATTTCCGTAGCCATCGTCCTCGCTGGACTCGCCTCCACCCCAGCCATCGACCACAGCGACTTGGCCTTTTGCCATGAAAATCATATCCCACGGTAGGGTGAAGTATTTCGAGGCCTCGAGCGAGAGGCCGTAGTCTTGCACAGTGCCGCCGAGCGGGCCACCGGCGATGAAGCCTGTGAGCTCAACAATCTCGCCCTTGCGGGTCAGGAAGAGGCTGTCCCGCGTGTCCCAAACGAGGGAACTTGTGATGGCGCTCTTGTAGTAGGTGCCCTCCGAATCCGCGATGACGGGACCATATTTTCCATTGCTACTGGTGCCCCCGAAGACGCCATTGTCTCCGTAGTAGTCGTTGTAGAGGTCGTCGCCCAGATCGTAGATCACGACGCGCTCGAAGCGATATTCGGTGCGAGCGGAGAGAGCCCTCCAAACTTGCTGGCGCGTCTGCAGGGCGAAGCCGGCGTTTTCCTGAGCGTAGACATCCGAGAGGAAGTCCGCATTCCGGTAGTAGGCCTCGGCTCCTGCGGAGAGCTTGAACCCAAGGAACCATGGCTCGGTGAGGGAAGCGACGAAATCTTGGCGGAGCAGACCGTATTGGGCGCGAATGCGGAAACGCTGGCCGCCACCCGTAAAATTGGGCCAATTTGTGACATCGAAGTTTGTTTGTTGGATTTCCGCAAAGCCGATCAAGCTGTCGATCGTGCTGAAGCCTGCGCCGAAGTTGAAGGAGCCGGTGCGTTTTTCCTCCACGATCACATTCAGGTCCTTGCGGCCTGGAACGACTGTCTCCGTGGGCTGGGTCTCTACGCGGGAGAAGTAGTTCAGGTTTTCAAGACGTTTTTTGCTCACATCCACGAGTGTGGTGTCGTAAACTTCGCCCGGCTTCACGGCCAATTCGCGACGGATCACGCGGTCTTGTGTTCTTGTATTTCCCTGAATATTAACAAGGTTTATGTATGACTGAACTCCTTCTTCGAGCCGGTAGGTGAGGTTGACCGCTCCCGGGCCGGCTGGCAGCACCTCTGGAACGATCGTCATATCCACATAGCCGCGGCTGCCATAGAAATCCCGCATGGCCTTGATGTCCGCACTCATGCCCTTCGGGGTGAAGAGTTGGCTTGCATTCATTTTGAGGAGGTTCGAGACCTCTCCCGGGGGAACAATGTTGACGCCATCGATGGCGATGTTGGATACTCGGTATTGCGTGCCTTCTGTGATGGTGACGACCAGTTCGACGCCGCCTTTTTCGAGAGGTTGAGTTTCAATCTGGGCTACATCCACATCGGCGAAGCCTCGGTTTTGGTAAAGGGTGCGTATGGCTGCACGGTCTTCCTCGACCTGTGAGGGGGTGAGGCGTCCGCTCTTGTTGAAAAAGGTGAGGATATCAAGGGGCTTGGTCGTCATCGCAGCGCGGAGATCTTTCGAGAGGACAGAATCGTTTCCGTTAAAAACGATTTTTTTGACGATGAGCTTTGGGCCTTCGGTGATGGCAAAAATGACTCGGGCGCGGTTTTTGTCTGGGATTTCTTCTACGCGATATTGGACATCCACATCGGAGTAGTTTCTGTCTTCGTAGAGAGTGAGGATTTTTTGGCGGTCGAGTTCGATTTTTTCCTCATTCACGACATCGCCGGGTTTGATTCCGAGGTCACGGCGCACGCGGTTGAGCGGGATATCCTGAGCTCCTTCGATGATGACCTCCTCCACCACGGGGCGGCCTTGGAGAAGGACAGTGACCTTCACGCCATCGCCAAGAGGTTCGGCAAAGATGCGCACGTTGGACACGCCGCCGGTCTGGTAGAGAGCGCGCACATCCTGCTCCGCAGTCCGCTCGCTGTAGGGCTTGCCGACTTTGGTGGCGAGGTTCGCGAGAACACGATCCTTGGAAATACTCGGAGCGCCGACGGTCTCCACGGCGATATCCTTGATCACTGGACTATTTGATTCCGCTGCAACCTGCGCGTGGAGGTTTGTGGTCTCTAACGCCAAAAAGGCGAGTGGCAGCAAGAGGGCAATAAACAGGTTTTTGGCGTTTCGAAGGATTCTCATGGTGTGGGCGGCGACGCGCACATCGGCGACGCAGACGCAGGGAATTACTGAAGCCCTCCTGCAAGGTCAAGAAAAGGGTGTGTGCTTAACTCATCGCGACCTGGATTTCCTCTCATTTCTGCTAATGCGGAAAGTGCTACTCTTGGTCTGGGAGTCCGCTTTCTTTTGCGAGATCAGCGGCCGTTTGCAATTTCGGGTGAAGAGTCTTTTTCGGTGGTGGCGCGGCTTCGCCCCCGAGCCAAGCCTCGAGTTCCGGTAAGATGCTCTCCGGGGACATAAACCTTTGCCAAGCGCGATCCTCACGCTCCGGGTCGATGGATGCGATAAATTCGTTGGCGAGGCCGAAGCTCGGGGAGTGCGAGTGGATGAACTCGCGACACTCGTCGCTGTGTTTTTTCAGGCGACCCTTGGTGCCCGTGCTGTATTTGCGGTGTTCCATATTTTTGTTCTGATGCGCCGATGATTTTTAGTCGAACCATTTCGTTGCCCTGCGGGACGGGGTTCGCGTAGTCTCCCGCCCCATGCCGAAAGACTCTTCGATCAAAAAAATCCTCCTCATTGGCTCTGGTCCCATCGTGATCGGCCAAGGCTGCGAATTCGACTACTCGGGCGTTCAAGCTTGCAAGGCGCTTGCCGAGGAAGGCTACGAAGTCGTGCTTGTGAACTCAAATCCCGCAACGATCATGACCGACCCCGAGTTCGCTCAGCGCACCTATGTCGAGCCGATCACTCCCGAGGTCATCGAAAAAATCCTCGAACGCGAAAAGCCGGATGCCATCCTGCCGACCCTCGGTGGCCAGACCGCTCTGAATGCAGCTATGGCGCTTGTCGAAAACGGCGCCCTTGAGCGTCATGGCGCGCGGCTCATTGGCGCCAATGCCGAGGCCATCAAGCGAGGTGAGGATCGTTTGTTGTTTAAAAACATCATGCTCGAGATCGGTCTCGACTGTGCCGTTTCGGGCGTCGCCCACACGCTCGAGGAGGCGCGCGCTGTCGGATTGGAGATCGGCACGTTTCCTCTCATTATTCGTCCGGCGTTCACCCTCGGTGGCGCGGGCGGTGGCATAGCTTACAACCGCGAGGAACTCGATGAAATCTGCCGCCGCGGTCTCGACCTCTCACCTGTGACTGAGGTGCTCGTGGAGGAGTCGTTGCTCGGTTGGAAGGAATTTGAAATGGAGGTCATGCGCGACCGTGCCGACAACTGCGTGGTCATTTGCTCGATCGAGAACCTCGATCCCATGGGCGTGCACACCGGCGACTCGATCACGGTGGCACCGATCCAGACGCTCACCGATAAGGAATATCAGGCCATGCGCGACGCCAGCTTCGCCGTCATCCGTGCCATCGGTGTGGAAACTGGCGGGTCGAACATCCAGTTTGCCATCAATCCTGCGAATGGCCGCATGGTCGTTATTGAAATGAACCCGCGCGTCTCGCGCAGTTCGGCCTTGGCCTCGAAAGCGACTGGCTTCCCGATTGCCAAAATCGCCGCCAAGCTGGCCGTCGGTTACACGCTGGACGAGCTGAAAAACGACATCACCCGCGTGACTCCCGCCTGCTTCGAGCCGGCGATCGACTATGTCGTGACCAAGATTCCGCGTTTCACTTTTGAGAAGTTCCCCACGGCCGATCCGACGCTCACTACTCAGATGAAAAGCGTTGGCGAGGCCATGGCTATTGGGCGCACCTTCAAGGAATCCTTTCAGAAGGCCCTCCGCTCGCTGGAGATCGGCCGCTTCGGCTACGGAGCCGATGGCAAGGATATCGACCCCGACATCGAGTTGATCCGTCAAAAGCTCCGCATCCCGCGCGCCGAGCGGGTTTTCTTCTTGCGCTACGCCTTCCTTGCTGGCCTCACCGTGGAAGAGGTTCACGAACTTTCCTCGATAGACCCCTGGTTTCTCGAACACATCCGGCTCATTGTGGAAGAGGAGAAGCGCCTCGCCGCATTGCCTGCCCCGCTCGGTGTCGCCGACTTCCGCCGGGCCAAGCGCTTCGGTTTTTCCGATCGCCAGCTCGCCCACATAACAAAATCCACCGAGCCCGCTGTCCGCAAGGCCCGCAAGGCCGCCGGGATCATCCCTACTTATCGCCTTGTGGACACCTGCGCCGCCGAGTTCGAGGCGTTCACGCCTTATTACTACTCGACCTATGGCGACGAGGACGAAACCCGCGCCAGTGATAAAAAGAAAGTGCTCATCCTCGGCGGTGGACCCAACCGCATCGGCCAAGGTATCGAGTTCGACTACTGCTGCGTCCATGCTGCCTTCGCCCTCAAGGAACTCGGCTGGGAAACCATCATGGTCAACTCGAACCCCGAGACCGTCTCGACCGACTACGACACCAGCGACAAACTCTACTTCGAACCGCTCACTCTTGAGGATGTCCTGAATATCTATGAACGCGAAAAGGCGGATGCCGTCATCGTGCAATTCGGCGGGCAGACCCCGCTGAATCTCGCTGCAGGCTTGGAGGCGAATGGTTGCAATATCATCGGCACTCAACCGCGCAGTATCGAGATGGCCGAAGACCGGAAACACTTCTCCGCGATGCTCGACAAACTCGCCCTGCGCCAGACCCAAGGCGGCACCGCAACCAACGAACAAGAGGCGGTGGAAGTCGCCGCCCGCATTGGATATCCCGTGCTTGTGCGCCCGTCCTTCGTTCTCGGTGGGCGTGCCATGGAAATCGTTCACGACGAAGCCAACCTCCGGCGCTACATCCGCACCGCCGTGGAAGCCAGTCCTGAGCGCCCCGTGCTGGTGGACCGTTTCCTCGAGGACGCCACCGAAGTCGATGTGGACTGCATCTCGGATGGCGAGATCTGCGTCATCGGCGGTGTCATGGAGCACATCGAGCAGGCTGGCATCCACTCCGGCGATAGTGCCTGTGTCATACCCAGCTTCTCGCTCTCGACAACAGTGCTGGAAACAATCAAAAGCGCCACCAAAGCCATGGCCATCGAGTTGCAGGTGAGGGGACTCATGAATGTGCAGTTCGCCGTCAAGGACGAGGTCGTTTACATTCTCGAAGTCAATCCCAGAGCCTCCCGCACGGCCCCCTTTGTGAGTAAGGCCACAGGCGTGCCTCTCGCCAAGCTCGCCGCAAAGGTCATGGCTGGAAAAACGCTCCGCGAACTCGGCTTCACCGAGGAGGTCATCCCCACCTACTACTCCGTGAAAGAAGCCGTCTTCCCATTCATCAAATTCCCCGGCATCGACATCATTCTCGGCCCGGAAATGAGATCCACTGGCGAGGTGATGGGCATCGACCCCGATCTCGGCATCGCGTATGCCAAGAGCCAGATGTCGGCCCAACCCGCGCTACCACTCGCTGGGGATGTCTTCATCAGCGTGAAGGACTCCGACAAACCGGCTGCGCTTGAAGTTGCAAGAGACCTCATCGACTTGGGGCTGAAAGTCCACGCCTCCACTGGCACCGCGTCCTATTTTGCTAAAAATGGCCTCAAAGTTCCCGTCATGCTGAAAATCCGCGAAGGTCGTCCGAATGTGGTGGACTCGATCAAGAACGGCCAAGTGAAATTCATTCTCAACACGCCAAACGGAGCCGTGCCCCGCGAAGATGAAGTCGCAATCCGCAGCGCCGCCGTGACCGCCCGTGTGCCCACCATGACCACGCTTCGCGGAGCCAGAGCCAGTGCCCAAGCGATCCGTGCCATGATAAAGCACGGCTACAGCGTCAAAACCCTTCAGGAATACCACGCCAGATAATCATTTTCATGCAACCTCACAACGCCTGAGAGCTGCTCCGGAACACGCAAGTAGATCCTTGGATTTTGAGCGTTCGTTCCATCACGGAAACGGTCTTCAAAGGTGGATGAGTTGCTGAATTGACACTCTTTGTGGGGCGTTTAGTTTCCCCTGCCGACAATGTCCGATCATCATCCAATCAGGAGATCGCCGTCTCCACACTCCTTCATGCGCAGTGTGCGGTTGATGTCTGCAATTTTTCTCCCGCCGGCGCTTAGGCTCGCCCTTGTGGTCTTGCTTGCCGCCCTTTCCGCGTGTGCTCCATCGAGTGGCGGCGGGGGTGACACACGAATTGGCGTTTACTCCACAGCCTACCTCACAGACGACAACCAAATCGCCTACGCCTCGAACTCGGGCAAGAAACCTGTTTCGAAGCCCCGCCAGGAATGGGTTTGGAATGGGGATGGCGTTCTTGGAACCCCATCCATTGAGGTCAACCTAACCACGCAAGCGGCTACTTTTTTCAAGGACGGCTCCGAGGTGGGTCGCTCGCCCATTTCGAGTGGTCGTGAAGGATATGGCACGCCCACGGGCAACTTTGCAATTATCGACAAGAACAAAAATCATATCTCCAGCCTTTATGGAGACTATGTCGACGCCCAAGATGCCGTGGTGGTTGCCAACGTGTCTTCAAGTCGCGATCCGCGTCCCCCTGGAACAAAATTTCGTGGCTCACCGATGCCTTTTTTCATGAGAATCCGCGGTGGCGTGGGTATGCATGCTGGTTACCTTCCCGGCTACCCCGCCTCCCACGGTTGCATCCGCATGCCCCGAGGCGCCGCTCAGATATTTTTTGAAAATGCCCCTGTTGGCACACCAGTGCGGGTCATCCGCTGAGTAGAAAAAACCTCATGGGCGTTCGGCCTGTCGTTTCTGGAGCTATCAGAGAAAACCACTCTGACAAAAATCCGCAGCGGCAGGCTCATATTCGTTCCGTTAGGAGCCGCACCTCGGACAGCAAGGATGCACGCAATCAGGTGTGGCGAGGTGGGTTTTGCCATGGGTGGTCATCTGTGGTAATCCTACAAATTCAACCCACCGTTTTTTGAAAAATGTCATTCACTGGTTTCGCCGCGATCTCCGCCTCACTGACAACACCGCTCTCCACGCAGCTGCATCTGTCGGTGCGCAGGTGACTCCCGTTTACATCCTCAGCGATTGGAAAAAAAATCATTGCTGGACTGGACCAAACCGGCAGCATTTTCTCTCTGGGTCTCTGTGTTCGTTGGATGCCAACCTAAGGTCTATCGGCTCCCGCTTGATTCTTCGGCAAGGCCATGCGCTGGCCGAACTCGAAAAGCTCGCATCCGAAACCCAAGCCGAGGCGATTTTTTTCAACCGTGATCCCGACCCCTTCGGGCGTGCTGTCGAAGGGAAATTGGAAGAAATGGGGCAGCGACTGGGCATTGCCATCAAGCCTTTCAAGGATGTTGCCATCCACGAGCGGCGTGAGGTCTTGACCGGGGCTGGTGACACCTTCCGCGTATTTACACCGTATTCCAGAGCTTGGGAGAAATTACCCAAGCCAGCCACCTCTCCCCGACTTAAAGCCCTTGCCACACCTGTGGCCCCTCACTCCTTACCACTTCCTGAGAACGCTTTTTGGGGACTGCCTCCCGCTGCGGAAGGAGTTCTGGAGGCTGGGGAAAAAGCGGCGCGCGCGCGGATGAAGCAGTTTTTGGATCACGGAATTTCCCACTACGGCGAAATGCGTGATCTCCCGGCATCAGGCGGCACATCCCGCCTTTCACAGGATCTGCGGCACGGTCTCCTCTCGGTCCGCGAATTGCATCAGGAGTGCCTGAAAAAAGCCGAGACACTCGATGCCAATGGGCGTGGGAGTGCCATGAAATACATCGCCGAACTCGTCTGGCGCGAATTTTACATGCAGGTTCTGTGGAACTATCCCGAGGTGCTCGACCACGAATTCAACCCCAAATACCGAGGCATGGTCTGGCCTGGCCAAATGGCAAATTTGGAGCGTTGGAAGAATGGAGAGACCGGCTTTCCGATTGTTGATGCCGCCATGCGCGAGCTTCGAGAGACGGGATTCATGCACAACCGCACGCGAATGATCGCTGCCATGTTTTTGACGAAGGATCTCCACATCGATTGGCGGCATGGTGAATCCTATTTCATGCAAACGCTCACCGACGGTGAGATAGCCAGCAACAATGGCGGTTGGCAGTGGAGCGCAGGGACGGGTGCCGATGCCGCGCCGTATTTCCGAATTCAAAATCCCTGGAGCCAGACCAAGCGCTTCGATGCCGATGGCGTTTACATTAAACGCTGGATTCCCGAGCTCCGCGATGTCGCTGCCGCGAAATTTCAAGACCCGCCCGCGCCGGGCCTCCGTCTCGCGAAAGGCTACCCAACCCCTGTTGTAGACCACTCGACCGCACGGGACATCACGCTGGATCTCTTCAAGTCTGTGCTGCGTTAGCCGGGGATGTCCGAAGCCCTTCCCATCTACGACCTCGATGAGGAAATCATCGCCGCGCTCAGGCGCGGAAATCGCCTGATCTTGCAGGCCCCGACTGGCTCGGGAAAATCCACCCAAGTCCCCCAAATTCTCCTCGATGGCGGGCTCCTTGGCGGCGGGCGCTGCGTGATCCTCCAACCCCGCAGGTTGGCTGCCCGTATGCTCGCCACGCGCGTGGCATCGGAGCGCTCGGTTCGATTGGGGGGTGAGGTGGGCTATCAAATCCGACTCGATAATGTTTCCTCCAAGGAAACGAAAATCCTCTTTGTCACCGAGGGTATTCTTCTTCGCCAGATGCTGGCCGACCCGCAACTGCGTGGCATTTCGACTTTGATCTTCGATGAATTTCACGAACGCCACCTCTACGGAGACATCACGCTGGCGCGGGCTCTCGATTTGCAGGATACGGTCCGGCCCGACCTGAAGATCATTGTCATGTCAGCCACTCTCAACGGTGCGGAGCTCCAGGAATATCTGGCGCCCGCCGAAACTCTGACCTCCGAGGGACGCATGTTTCCCGTCGAGATCAGCCATCTCTCGCACGATCCCAAAGACGACCCGATCTGGGAAACGGCGACGGATGCCGTTGCGGAGCACTTTGAGAGCACCGCTGGGGATGTGCTTGTCTTCATGCCGGGGGCCTATGAAATCCAACGCACGATCCGCGAGCTGCAGGGACGCCTTGGCGGCCGCTGCGCCGTGCTGCCTCTGCATGGCGAGCTTCCCGCTGCCGAGCAGGATCGGGCAGTGAATCGTTCCCAGGGCCGAAAGGTCATTGTTTCTACAAATGTCGCTGAGACTTCGCTCACGATTGATGGCGTGACACTCGTTGTAGATTCCGGCCTCGCGCGTGTGGCCCGCTACGACCCGAACCGCGGCATTAACACCCTCTTCATCGAAAAAATCAGCGCCGCATCCGCAGCACAGCGTGCGGGCCGCGCGGGGCGCACCGCACCTGGCCTCTGTGTGCGCCTCTGGACGGAGCGCGACCACACACGCCGCCCACTTCGTGAACTCTCCGAAATCAAACGCCTCGACCTTGCCGAAACCCTCCTCAGCCTGAAGGCTGCCGGCGTGGCGGACTTGCAGGCCTTCCGATGGATCGAGCCTCCCGAGTCCCAAGCACTGTCGCGCGCAGAGACGCTTCTTCGTGACTTGGGGGCTTTGGATTCCGTTGGTGAAATGACTGCCATCGGCCGCCGGATGTTGAATTTCCCCGTCCATCCTCGCTATGCGCGAATGTTCATCGCTGCGGAAGAACATGGCTGTGTGCGTTCGGCCGCACTTATTGCTGCGATCACTCAGACCCGCTCGTTGTTGCTGAAGGTGGATAAAAAAACGGAGGAGGAGCGAGATGAGATTTTTAGCGGCGGCACTTCGGACTTTTTGGTTCTCATGCGTGTCTTCGAGTGGGCCCGAGCCCGGGATTTCCGCATGAATGAGTGCCGCACTCTTGGGATTCATTCCGACTCTGCGCGGCAGGTGGCGAAGCTCTTCGACCAGTTCCTGGACATCGCCCACTCGGAGGCCTTGCTCCTCGAAGACACGCCGCCCAACGATCTGGATATCGCCAAGTGTGTGCTTGCCGGATTTGCGGATCAGGTGGCGGTGCGCCGTGGCGCGGGAACGCTTGTGTGCGACATCGTGCACGGTCGCCGCGGGGTCCTCTCGCGCCAGAGTGTAGCCAACGAGGCACCCTTGCTCGTAGCCGCTGAGATTGCAGAAATCGAGGGGCGCGACGGCGATGCCCGTGTGTTGCTCAGCCTGGCCACGGAAATTCAGGAGCCTTGGCTTCGAGAAATCTTCCCGCAGGATTTCTCGGAAAAGGCGGAGCATTTTTTTGACAAAAGCCAAAACCGCGTTGTCGTAAGGAAAGAAAAAGCTTTCCGCGACCTTATCCTTGAGGGCCGTGACCGCGATGCCGAACCCGGTCCTGCTGCCTCCTCATGCCTTGCCGATCAGGTGCTGGAGGGCAGGTTGCGCCTGAATGGATGGGATGACGCCGTGGAGCAGTGGATCTACCGCGTCAACTTCCTCGCTCGTCTCTGTCCCGAGCAAAATCTTCCAACAATGGGAACTGACGAGCGGCACCATATCATTCTCTTGGTGTGCGATGGCGCGGTTTGCTACCGCGATATCAAGGATGTGCCCGTGCTACCTCACGCCCGCTCGCTCTTGACATGGGCGCAGCAGCAGTTCGTTGAAAAACATGCCCCCGAGCGCATCGAGCTTCCCGGTGGCCGCCGTGCCAAGGTGACTTATGCCGAGACGGCGGATCCTTTTCTTTCCGCAAGAATCCAGGATTTTTATGGCGTAACGGATGACCTCAAAATCGCACTCGGACGCCATGCGCTCACGCTCCACATTCTGGCCCCGAGCCACCGGCCGGTGCAGGTGACGCGCAGTCTCAAATCCTTCTGGACAGAAACCTATCCTGGCTTGAAACAGCAGCTCCAGCGCCAGTATCCGAAGCACGAGTGGCGCTGAGGTCAGTTCCCCAGCAGGCTCTGATTGGCCGCCACGACGCCTGCGCCACCGAGGAGCAGAAATTGTGTCATGCTCACTGGTCCGCTGGACTCCACGAGGGTTCCCTCGGTGGTGCGCTTTTGGGAGAGAACGATGGGAGGCAGGTGCTTGGCGATGCTCTCGGCCTTGGGCAACTTGGACACATCGATGCGTTTTTTTAAATCCGGCATCATCGCTGCTCCAAATCGAATGACTGGCACAAAGGAATTGTAGATCCGTGTGAAAACCGTGCGCGTGTCGATGTAGCAGAAGGCCTCGTTTGCAGTCTGGAAGGCGGAGACGGCGTTTCTGAAATCCGCCGCATTCTGGAGCGTGTCGTCGCTGTTTGTGAGGTTCCCCGCTTGAAGCAAGGTTTCCTGACCCATGGCCAGCACAAGAAAACCGTTTTTCTGTGCCACGGACAAAGACGCGTAAGCGGTGGGGATTGCGTAGACGGCGTTGCCTTCCACATCTTCCCGAATCGTTCCTGGAAGGCTGCCGATGGTTTGTGCCAGAAAATCGCCCGAGCGGGCTTCGTCTTTTACAGTTACGGCCACAAGTGGGGTCGGCGTCATGTTGCCATCGGGCCAGTTGGCGATGAGTGCGCACTCTGGACCGTAGATTTGAGCAGCGGCTTCAGCCCATGGGCCTGCGAGTGCTGCGACTCGGGGATAGGCTTCTGCGAGGCCCTCGGCCAGACTTGGGAGAGCTGCGAAATTTAGGGAGAAATCGAAATACACCGTCGTGTCCTTGGTGGTGAGAGCCATCGCAGGGTGGTTGAGCTTTGGCAGAGAATCTTCGCGCGATTGGCGCAGAACGAAGATGGCATCGCGCTGGAGTCGGCCATCGATCTTAAGAATACCGCCGACGGCTTCGGCAGATTTTAGTTCCTCGATCTGCGATGGAATTTGGCTGGCGCCCACGGATCGTCCCATGGTGAGCAATGAGTCAATCGCCTTTTCAGGCTCAAAGAAAAAGAGCAGCTCCGGATCTTTTGGAAGCTGCGCAAGCACTTTGACAAAGCGGGGATTTGTCCTGAGGGATGTGAGTGGAGAATTGCCTGTGGCACGGTCGATGGCAACCCTGAGTTGTTCAAGACTGGTGGAGAGAAAGCCCCAGCGCCCAGCGGCAGCAGAGTAGAGCGTGGTGTCACTGTGGCGGGTTGCGAGGATTTCTATGCCGGCATGGGTTTCCCGCACGGGTTCCTGTTCCGCATTGGGGAGTTCTTGGCGCAGGCGTTTGATGGCAGAATCATAGTCCTTCCGGTTTCCCCAGAATTGAAAACCAATCAACCCTTGGGCGTCCTCACCCTCTGCATGGGTTGCCGCAAAAAAAATGTTGCTCGGCTTGAGTGCGATAAGAATGCCACTGGCTTCGCCGGAGGATGGCGATTCCTTAAGATTTTTGAGCGGTAGTTCCAAGAAAGCCTGCATCTCGGGTTCGGCCGCGATCTGTGCCAGAGCTGTCCCGATCCACCGAAAACCAGATCGTGGAATGTCTGGAATATTTACAAAGAGAACCGTCTGCTCTGGCGCCAAGGCCGCAGCCTGAGACTCCCCGCCGGAGCGCTTCAAGAGGACAACGCCGACAAGGATCAGGAGGGCCGCGGCGACAAGGCCGATGATAATTTTTTTCATGGGGTGATCAACTAAACCCAAATCCATTGACACGGCAAGGAACGCGAAACAGGATGGCAGCTCCTATGGACACCACAAAATTCGACAAATACCTCCAGCCTGCACGCGACAGCTACAACAGGGAAAACCTCCGTCTCCTTTCGGACGTTTGCCTTTATCTGGGATTCCTATCCATCATCGCTTCGATAGCAACATGGTTCACCGCATCCCGCGAGAACCGTGCCTACGGCGAGCGTTTTGGTATTTTCATAGGTCTCTGGGTGCCGAGTTTCTTCATCCTCTCGAACCGTCTTTCCCGGAAGGCCGATGAATTGGTGGAAGTCGTCGCAGAAGACGAATAGCCAACGCCTCCATCTCTCAAATCAAAGCGGACTGGGCTCTCCAGTCCGCTTTTTTATTGGAACCAAAATTTTGCAGCCTCCCCCTTGAAATCAATCCAAGCGGATGTAGTTTCATTCTCAATGAAACTGAGATTGCTTATCCCGCTGTTCTGTCTCACCGCAGTCGCCGCACCTGCTTCTGAGCCTGTCCTTCCCCAGCCAACCGCCTCGATATCCACTCTGCGCGATCTGAGTAATTCCTTTGCGGCAGTTTTTGAAAAGGCGGCGCCTTCCGTCGTGGTCATCGAGTGCCGGCAGCTCGAAGAAAATTCCGTTTCCGGACTCCCCAGCGGGTTGGGTTTTTTCTTCCGAGGTCCCAATGGCGTTCCTTATCGCATGGCTCCGGAGTCAAATTCAAATACCCCTCCGAGTGTCGGCTCGGGCTTTGTGCTCACCAGCGAGGGATACATTGTCACCAACAACCATGTTGTCGCCGATGCCTCGGAAATTAAAATAAGACTCCGCGATGGTCGCCGGTTCGATGCCGAATTGGTCGGCGCAGATGAACGCAGTGACCTGGCTGTTGTTAAAATCAAAGCCTCAGACCTGGATGTGGCTTCCTTGGGCGATAGTGACGCCATTCGTGTAGGCGAGCTCGCCTTTGCCATCGGAACCCCCATGGAGCTTCCCTACACCTTCACTTCGGGCATCATCAGCGCCAAAGGCCGCACGCTGGGGCTCGGCGGATACTACGACGAATTCATTCAGACCGACACCTCGATCAACCCCGGCAATAGTGGGGGGCCTTTGTGCGATATCGACGGGCGCGTCGTTGGCATCAATACGCTCATCAGCGGTATCAATCGCGGAGTCGGCTTTGCCATTCCTATCAACACGGCAAAAAACATCGCCGAGCAGCTGATTGCCAAAGGCCATGTGAGCCGTCCGTGGCTGGGTATTTCGATTGCCAGTCTCGAGGAGGATGCTCAACTCCGCCAACTTTTCCCCGGCATCGAACAGGGCGTCGTCCTGCGCGGCATCGAACCCGGAGCGCCAGCCCAGCGCAGCGATTTGATACCTGGGGATGTCATCACCAAAGTTGATGGCAAGCCGGTGAGCATTTCTTCCGACCTGCAGCGCGAAATTCTTGGAAAAAAAATCGGACAGTCTGTCGAACTCGAAGTCTGGCGCAAAGGCCGCACGCTCCAAGTCAGTGTTCAGACTGGCGAACAGCCCGACAAACTCGTGCGAGCTTCACTGCGGCCGTCATCCAGAAATTCCCGCACCCCACAGGCTCCCAATCCAAACGAGAGCCAAGAAAACTCAGGACCCAGCTTGATCGTAAGCGATGCCACCCCAGCGCTTCTGCAAGAAATGAAAATCGAGCGTAAATCAAGTGGGGGAGTCGTTGTGACGCAGGTCTCACCGATGAGTGTGGCTGCCGCAGCAGGCTTGGAGCGCGGAGACATCATCACCGAAGCGGGAGGAATCCCAATCAACAGCAAGAAGGACTTCGACTCGATCATGGAAAAAATGGACAATGAGCGGGGCATTCTTCTTCTTCTCGAGCGCAACGGACAAAAAACTTTCGCGATCCTCAAGGCCTGAAGGTGCCGTGCAAACCTAACCTACACGTTTTCCGGGTAGGTTTGTTACGGTTTTTTTTCTAAAAAAAACTTTCCACAGCGCACTTTCCCCTTTTGAATATGGCCTGTGACGCTGATCAGGTTTTACATATCGGGTGTGCCTTACCACAAGATCGACACGACGCCCGCCGAGGATGTCCTTGGCCCCTATCTCACGAAGTTTGCTGCTTACCAGAAATTCGGCGCCCGAGTTGCCACAAAACTATTTTATTTTCCCAGTAATTCACTAAAAAACCATCATCTTAATCCTTAATCCTTAAAACTCCTATGTCCCAACTCGGTATGATCGGCCTCGGCCGCATGGGGGCCAACATGGTCCTCCGTCTCCTTCGCAACGGCCACAAAGCCACTGTCTTCGATCGCTCACAAACCGCCATCGACTCCCTCGTCAAGGAAGGTGCCACCGGCGCGACATCCCTCGCGGATTTCGTTTCCAAGCTTGAAGCCCCTCGCGCCATTTGGCTTATGGTGCCAGCGGCTGCGGTGGACTCCACCATCGAGGAACTCCTCCCGCTCCTTGAAAAAGGCGACACCGTCATCGACGGCGGCAATTCCTACTACATCGACGATATCCGCCGCGCCAAGCACATCGCGCCCAAAGGAATCCATTATGTGGATGTCGGAACCAGTGGCGGCGTCTGGGGTCTGGAGCGCGGTTATTGCATGATGATCGGCGGCGAAAACGAAATCGTCCAGCACCTCGACCCGATCTTCCGCACCCTCGCGCCTGGCATAGGCGATATTCCCCGCACTCTCGGTCGCCCCGAAAACCAAGGCACCGCCGAACTCGGCTACCTCCACTGCGGAGCCAATGGCGCCGGACATTTCGTCAAAATGGTTCACAACGGCATCGAATACGGCATTATGGCCGCCTACGCCGAAGGCATGAATATCTTAAAAAATGCCAATATCGGCAAACAAATGCAAACGATCGACGCAGAAACCACCCCGCTCCGCGATCCCGAGTATTATCAATACGACCTCAACCTCACCGACATCTCCGAAGTCTGGCGCCGTGGCAGCGTCGTAGCCAGCTGGCTCCTCGACCTCACCGCCAACTCCCTCGTCAAAGACCCCACCCTCACCGACTTCGCCGGCCGAGTCAGCGACTCCGGCGAGGGACGCTGGACCATCAAAGCCGCCATCGACGAAGGCGTCCCTGTCCCAGTCCTCACCACCGCTCTCTACGAACGATTCAGCTCACGCGGCGACTCAGAATTCCAAGACAAACTGCTCTCCGCCATGAGATTCCAGTTCGGCGGCCACCTCGAAAAGAAGGATTAACCACCGAGGACACAGAGAGCACGGAGGAGGGGATGAGGGAGAAATTCTAATGTGTAAAAACAAGGTTCTATATCTTGATTGAAAGTAAAAAGGGGAAATTTTATAATAAGAATTGCCAAAAGCCACAGATGAGAAAAAGTAAAAGTTGAAATTGAGATTTTCTCGCTGACCTTTGAATCGGTAACCAAATCTACACCTATGAAATCCGAACTTCTCGATCGCATCACCATCGAACCAGGCAAGTGTGGCGGTCGTCCGTGCATCCGAGGCATGAGAATTCGCGTGAAGGATATTTTGGAAATGTTGGCAGCCCGTGTTCCCGAGTCCGAAATCCTGAAAGATTTTCCCTATCTTGAACCACAAGACATCGACGCCTGCCTGCAATATGCTGCTGCCCAGAACGACCATTCGATTCTCGGACCAACATCAGTCGCTGCTTAAGAAATACCTCGTGTGCGCTGGATTATCGATGCACAACTCCCACCGGCTCTTGCTGAATTCCTCCGTGCCCGCGGTCATGAAGCGAGCCATGTTCAAGAGTTGGGTCTACGCGATAAGACAGACAACGAAATTTGGAACCATGCCCTTAGCCATGGCGGCATCATTGTTACAAAAGATGAAGACTTCGCCATTCGTGCTGGTGTCGCAAAAGTCTCGCCTCCAATCATCTGGTTGCGAGTCGGCAACTCCTCCCGCCGCGCTCTTCTGGATTGGATTCTCCCCCGGATCGAAGCCATAGAACACAACCTCCAACTCGGCGAACTCCTCATCGAAGTCCGCTAAAAAATAAACCATAAACTTGTAAAAAAATTAGATATATCTCGGCTAAACAAAGGATTCTACTACAACCTCCTTCGTAGCCGCTCCTAAAAAAATCCCCAACTCCTCTTCTACTCCGTGCTCTCCGTGTCCTTTGACTCGCTCGCTCCCGCTCGTCTCGCCCTTCGGGCCAACCTTCGGTTGCTCTATCTCAAAGGCCCCGCCTTTTCGATTGTGTTTAGTTCCCAATAAACCGCTTCCGCTTCTCAACGACCCCCAAACTACCACCAACTTAAAACTTAAAACTCTTATGCTCACCTCACACCCCGCTTGGGAAACCCTCTCCATCCAATCCGAGTCCCTTCCTCACCTCCGCGAGCTTTTTGCCTCCGATCCGGCCCGCGCTGAGAAGTTCCAACTCGAAGCCGCTGGGCTTTTCTTGGATTATTCTAAAAACCTGATCACCAGCGAGACAGTCGCTTGCCTGATTGATCTCGCCGATGCCGCCGGTCTCCGCTCGAAGATCGACGCCATGTTCCGTGGTGATAAGATCAACATCACCGAGAACCGTGCCGTCCTCCACACCGCCCTCCGTGCGCCGCGCACGGCATCGATCAAAGTCGATGGAGTTGATGTCGTTCCAGAGGTTCATGCCGTTCTCGACCGCATGTCCGAATTTTCCAACCGCATCCGCTCCGGCGAGTGGAAAGGCCACACCGGCAAGCGCATTAAAAACATCGTCAATATCGGCATCGGCGGCTCCGATCTCGGCCCCGTGATGGCCTACGAAGCGCTGCGTCACTACACCGACCGCTCGCTAACCTTCCGCTTTGTCTCCAATGTGGACGGCACCGACTTCGCCGAGGCCACCCACGACCTCGATCCCACCGAGACGCTCTTCATCATTTCCTCCAAGACATTTACCACGCTGGAGACTATGACCAATGCCGCCTCGGCCCGCGAGTGGTCGCTCGCCGGTCTGGGTGGTGACAAAGCCGCCGTCGCCAAGCACTTCGTCGCCGTTTCCACAAATGCCGAGAAAGTCTCCGAGTTCGGCATCGACACCGCCAACATGTTCGGCTTCTGGGATTGGGTAGGGGGCCGCTATTCGATGGATTCCGCCATCGGCCTCTCCAACATGATCGCCCTCGGCCCGGACAACTTCCGCGAAATACTCGCCGGATTCCATGCGATGGACGAGCACTTCCGCACTGCGCCGTTTGAGCAAAACATCCCCGTCCTCCACGGCCTCTTGGCTCTGTGGTATAACGACTTCTACGGCGCGCAAACCGTCGCCGTCCTGCCCTACGACCAATTCTTGAAACGCTTCCCCGCCTACCTCCAGCAACTCACCATGGAGAGCAACGGCAAGCATGTGAAACTCGATGGCACCCATGTGGATGCCGACACAGGTCCGATCTACTGGGGCGAACCCGGCACCAACGGCCAGCACAGCTTCTACCAACTTATCCACCAAGGCACCCGCCTCATCCCCTGCGACTTCATCGCATTTGCCCAATCGCTCAACCCGCTCGGCCGCCATCACGACATCCTCATGTCGAACGTCTTCGCGCAAACCGAGGCCCTCGCTTTCGGAAAAACCCTCGCCGAAGTCGAAGGCGAAGGCACCCCCGCCGCGCTCGCCCCACACCGCGTCTTCGACGGCAACCGCCCGTCCAATGTCATCCTCGCCGAAAAACTCACACCCGCTGTCCTCGGCAGCCTCGTCTCCCTCTACGAAATGAGCGTCTTCACCCAAGGCGTCCTCTGGGACATCAA
>Ga0247833_1001218_pt1 | contig 43389 bp, 35 predicted proteins | sample LaCruzMarch2015__7_FD_187117 | JGI IMG/M metagenome (GOLD analysis project Ga0247833, IMG submission 187117) | Freshwater microbial communities from meromictic Lake La Cruz, Castile-La Mancha, Spain - LaCruzMarch2015_8m | ecosystem: Environmental > Aquatic > Freshwater > Lake | place: Spain...
TTTATTCATATCATGTTAAATTGAGCCGTAAAGCTTCTATGATGTTTGGCGCAAAAGCTTCTTGGTACCAGAAATTTTTAGATTGGGATAAGCTAACTTTTGGCGATATGATTGATCCTCGTCGTGGCTTTATCTACCAGACGGGAGATGTTGCAAGGGGTGGTAATCGTGGTTTTTTCGACGTTTCTGCTGGAGCGGTTATTTTTACCAAAAGATTTTTTGGTGGGGTGGCCATTAATCACTTGAATAGACCAGATGAATCCATGATTTTAGGTCAGTCTCGTTTACCGATGCGCTTTACAGGTCATGTGGGTGCTGAAATTGCTTTGGGCTCTAAATCCAAGTATTCCAATGTGACTTCAATCATGCCGAATATTATTTACCAATATCAAAATGGTTTTCAAGAATTAAATATTGGTACGTATGTAAAATATGGGAATTTCAGCGTAGGTGCGTGGTATCGTAATCGGGATGCTTTTATCTTAACATTTGGTGTCAATACAGGTAAATTTAAACTGGGATACAGCTATGATGTTAATGTATCTAAATTAGGAAATGGGATTTCGGGAGGATCACACGAGGTGTCAATGGGATACAATTTGAAATGCCGAAGAAAGCCAAGAGCATTTAGAACGATTTCTTGTCCATCATTTTAACAAATAAAACAGCATTTTTCTTGCTATCTTTACGCAAGAAATGAGGAATCGACTTTCATATATTTTTTTATTCTTTCTACTTGAAGCATGCACGACAGGTGTGAGTATGGTTGAAAATGATTTTTCTTCTATGCTTCACGATGGCAATAGTAAAGTCTGGATGATTCGTGACATCGTAAGTAAGGAAACCAACTTCGCAAAAAAAGGAGACATTAAGGATTTACTCATTTTTTATGAAAATGGTAATTGCATTCTTCAATCCACCTTTGAAATCGGCACGCAAACAGGACAAAAAGGACAGTTTAAGGCAGATTTTGCCGCCAAAAAATTACTCATTCAATTCCCTAAAGAGTCCTGGGATTTCAGCGTAGAGATTAAATCCGAAAATGAAATTTTATTAAACCCCGCAACGAATTCGAAAACGACTTTTTCCATGGTTATAATTCCGCTACCAGAGCTAGTAAGAAATAACCGATGAAAAAAATTAAGGTAGGAATCACAGGCGGAATTGGTTCTGGAAAATCAGTAGTTAGTTCTATTTTTCAAAAAATGGGCTTTCCTGTATTTAATTCCGATCAAGAAGCCAAAAAACTAATTCATGAATCCTTTGCATTAAAAAGTGAAATTATTCATCTAATTGGAGACAAGGCATATGATAAATCTGGAAATTATAATACAACTTTCGTTAGTCAACTGGTTTTCGAGAATCCAAAAAAATTAGAGGCATTAAACAAATTGATTCACCCAAAAGTTAGAAGCGCATTTGAAAAATTTTTGGAATCAGCAGAATCAAGCCTTGTATTTAACGAAGCGGCTATTTTATATGAAACGGGGGCTTATTCTACTTTTAATCAAAACATTTTAATCACTGCTCCGTTAGAATTGCGCATTAAACGCTGTATTTTTAGAGACAACGTAACTCGAGAGTTTATTGAGAAAAAAATACAAAACCAGTGGTCGGACGAAAAAAAACGTGCCTTTTTACCGTACGAAATAAACAATGACGGAATAATTCCACTTTTAACACAAGTGGAAGATTTTATTTCATTCATTCTACCGAAAAAAAGGCAGTTAAACACAAGAGAAGATATTGAATTATTGGTTCAAACGTTCTATTCTAAAGTAATGAAAGATGAAATTTTAATTCCATTTTTTCAGCACTTGGACTTCAGTTCCCATTTACCCAAGATGGTTGATTTTTGGTGTTTCGTTTTAATAGGCACAACAGGGTACACTACCAATGTAATTGAAAAACACTTACATATGCCAATCCAAAATGACCATTTTGATCATTGGATCAATCTGTTTAACCAGACCTTAGATGAATTATTCGTTGGTGAAAATGTTGAACTAGCCAAACAACGCGCCTCAATTATAGCATGGACAACAAAAAGCAAGATGAATTTAAATTAATCAGCTTTTTGGCATAAATATTGATAACAACTTTCAGAATTCGTAAGGTGAAGAAGGGGGGAGTTTCAAATTAGGGGTTTATTATTTTTCAAAAGAATTTATTCCTCCCTTTACCTTCGATTTAAATCCCCAACAATCTATTTTTGATTTAATCCTGATTCTTTCACTTGATTTTGATTCGCTTTCGCTAAGCTACCTTTTACACCAACATTCTTCAATTGCAAGTAATAAACGATGTAAGGAAATGGTAAACGTGGATCTTTATGGCTATCGAATGGCAAATAAACACGATATGTTCCACCTTGTTTCAACTTGGGGAATGCAGTTGACCAACCTTCATACATTTGTTTTACATTGAAAATAGGTGTTTCCTGATCTGTTTTCTTTCTTTGAAAACTATTCTCCATCGTATCGCCATAGGGAGTACTTAAAATAAAATTAATAGCCACGTCTGACGAATCAGTTGGTGCTGCTCCAGTTCCGGCTTCTATTGTTTCAATTATTATCTCATTTTCAATTTTTTCAATATTTTTCTTTACCAATACACTATCCATCATGCGTTTGGTCAATTCTTCCACTAATCCTTCATAATAATTTTTAATTAACAACGAGCGATCTGATTTAGTGATTGAAAGCGGTTTCTTTTTTACAACATCGCTAAAACCCAATTTCACAAAAGCCAAGTCCAACTTTTCAATAGCACCTGGTTTGTTCCAAATTTTCATGAAATTGTGAGCATTGATTTTACCCACACAATATGACCCCTCTTTTATATATCGATCATTGATGTCTTGTTGGCCATTACCTAAAAATAACTGAACTGTTTTCATGCAATTCGAATCAATGAGATACTCTTTTTTCAGTTCTTTAGAAAAACCATCAATCATTTTATTTTGGTCAAAATCGGAAGGGCTCAAATTTGATTTCGTAAAATACAATTCTGCCTGATTTACTCCTAATGCATAGGACAATTTCTCTTTCTCATTTTTAAATTTGATTTTATCTACCTTGCCTTGATGATCCTCTCCACAAGAATAAATCAATAGAATTAAAATAAACAGAATTGAAAGTTGTTTCATTTTTTATTTTTTAATCTCCAATAATTCAACGTCAAAAATCAAAGTGCTACCCGGACCAATTGGACTTCCCGGCTGGGCATGATCTCCATAAGCCAACTCACTTGGAATATAAAATTTAAATTTTGAACCAACTGACATTAATTGCAATCCCTCAGTCCAACCAGGGATTACCTGACTTAGCATAAACTCGGCAGGTTGACCACGATCAACTGAACTATCAAAAGTTTTACCATCCAGTAATTTTCCGGTATAATGAACCTTCACTTTATCTGTTGATTTCGGTTTTATGCCAGATGCTTGCTTAATAACTTCGTACTGCAATCCTGTACTAGTTACTTTCACTCCTGGTTTTTGCTTGTTTTGCTCTAAAAACTTTATTCCTTTTGCTTTTTCACTTTCTTTAATTTCCAATAATTCAATTTCAAAAATCAAGGTGCTTCCTGCTTTAATTTTTTCATTTGACTGCTGATCATAAGCCAATTCTGTTGGAATAAAGAATTTATATTTTGAACCAACCGACATCAATTGAACACCTTCAGTCCAACCTTTAACAACTTGATTTAGTGGAAATTCTGCAGGCTCACCTTGATCCAACGAACTTTCAAATTTAGAGCCATTGATTAAATAACCAGTATAATGAACTTTGACAACACTTTCTGCAGTTGGCTTTGGGCCATTGCCTTCTTTCAATACCTCATATTGCAAACCAGATGCGGTAGATTTCACCTCTTTACGCACTTTGTTTTTTAACAAAAAAGCATCTCCTGCAGCTTTTTCTTTAAGATATTCCTTTGATTGATCTTTTGAGTCTGCGCCCCCTGGGGTTTGAAATTGTTGAATCTCTTCCGGCTCTTCGCTGGAGCAAGAACTTGCTAACAGCACACATGCAACAAAACAATAAATTACAGAACTTCTTTTCATATTTGACATTTGATAACAAAGGTAATTATTTAATTTTTTGAAACTTCATTCAAAATCATAACAATTAACAAAAGGCAAAGGATAACTTATAATTCGCATTTAAAAACAAGGATTCAGCATGTGTAAATTTGAAGTAAGAATAGACGAAAATGAAACTTCAGCGCAAATTCACTCTTGAAGAAATCTGCAAAATTATAGATTGTAATTACGTAGGAGAACCCAATCATTTCATAACCGGGTTGAACGAAATACACATGGTGGAAGCAGGTGACATTGTATTTGTTGATCATCCAAAATACTATGAAAAAGCACTGAAATCTGCAGCAACAACAATAATTATTGACAAGGAGGTTGACTGTCCTGAAGGAAAAGCGCTTATTTTATCCAAATCACCTTTTGATGATTATAATAAATTAACGAAATATTTCGCACCATATAAGCCTCAAACTACTGCAATTGGAGATAATTGTGAAATAGATCCAAGTGTAATAATATACCCGAATGTGTTTATTGGACACCGCGTAAAAATCGGTAAAAATGTAACTCTTCATGCAGGAGCGTGCATTTTAGACGATTGCACGCTTGATGAAAATGTAATTGTTGGTCCAAATTCTGTCATCGGTCATTATGCTTTTTATTATAAAAAGAAACCTGAAGGATTTGATCGCATGCATTCTTGTGGTGGAGTTTATATCGAGTCAAATGTTGAAATTGGAGCACTTTGTACAATAGATGCAGGAGTTTCTGGATTGACACGAATCGGTTACGGAACAAAAATAGATAATCAGGTACACATTGGTCATGACACTCAAATTGGAAATCATTGCTTAATGGCTTCTGGAGTTGGAATTGCCGGATGTGTGACCATAAAAAATCACGTTACTTTATGGGGACAAGTAGGCTGTGCGAGTAATGTTGTAATTGAAGATAATATTACCGTTTACGCCCAATCAGGAATAGGAAAAGACTTAGCGGCGGGAAAAACGTATTTTGGAAGTCCTTGCGCTGAAGCAAAAGAGAAATTCAGAGAACTAGTTGCGTTAAAAAAATTACCTAACATTTTAGATAATTTATCCAATGGTTGAGAAAAAAATTCTATTGTTAGAAACGCAAAACCAACTAAAAGAAATTCAACTAAATTCTTTGCTAGAACTAACATCAGCAATCAATACCAATGAATCAACAGATCAACTATTACGTATTTTTTCATTTATCTTAAAAGAACAATTAGGTTTTCAGAAAACACTTTTTCTTCACCGACAGGAATCTTGGAATTGCATACTAAAAATTGGATATAAGGGAAAAGTAAATTTAGATGAACTACCGAAAGACTTATCTCGATTTCGAGATATTACTATGGTGGAATCTTCCAATTCAGAGTTATTAAATGAATTCCAAGCCATTATTCCAGTTTTACATCAAGAAAAGCCTCTTGCTTACGTGCTTGTATCAAAAAATTCTGGGCCAAATCAATTTGATATTGAATCCTTAAATCTACCCTTTCTTCAAACCATAAGTAATATTGTAGCGGTTGCAATTGAAAATAAAACGCTAGCAAAAAAAGGGTTGGTTCAAGAAAGAATAAACAAGGAACTCGAAGTAGCTCGCGAACTACAAAAACTACTTTTCCCTGCAGAATTGCCCACCAACAAAAAAATGGATATCTCTGCTCACTACATTCCGCGACATGCTATAGGAGGTGATTATTATGATTTCATTCCCTTGGGTGACGAAGAATACATTTTGTGTATCGCAGATGTATCCGGCAAAGGGATTTCGGCCGCTTTACTTATGGCCAATTTTCAAGCAACCATACGCACAGTTTTAAAATATCAAAAATTTGAATTGCCTTTCCTGCTAGAGGAGTTGAATAAAAAGGTCGTTCATGCAACGCAAGGCGAAAAATTCATCACCTTTTTTATTGCCCACTATAATGCATTTACACATGAATTAAAATATGTAAATGCTGGACATAATCATCCAATACTTTATCAAGACAAAGAGATAATTTTGCTTGAAACAGGTTGCACAGGACTTGGGATGTTGGATGAATTACCGTCTATAAAAGTAGGAAGATTAAAATTATCCCCAAATGCAACACTCGTATTATATACCGATGGAATTGTTGAACTCGAGAATGAAAATCAAGAACAATTTGAAGTGGAACGATTGATCGAATTTATTAAATCTTACTCACAACTCAATATGGAGGATATGAACAACCTCATTTTCTCGAAATTAGAACAATGGAAAGGAACTCAAAAATATGACGATGACACCGCTATATTTAGTTGCAAGTTCTTCTGATCTATCGGATTAAGTACATCTTACCGATTTCCTTGTTGAAATATTGATCGGCACCTGATTCCAGTCGTTTTATATCTTGACCATTAATTTTTGCTTTAACGCGATACAAATACACTCCATTCGCCAATTGATCACCAAATTCATCTTTACCATCCCATGCGAAGGAAGAAATGTTTTTACCAATGGAAATAGGTCCAAATTCGCTTTCCGAAATCTCGCGGACAACCTTACCTGTTACGGTCATAATCTGAATTTGAATATCATCAGGAACCTCATCACCAGTTAATGTAAATACAAAGCGAGTACTAGTAGAAAATGGATTGGGATAATTCATTATTTGACTAATCATAGATTCGTGAATCACTTCAAAACTAATTTTATAGTCTAAATCCCCTGACAAATTACCCGTTTTATCTGTTCCTTGTACAAGTAGAGTATACATTCCCGACTTTTCAAAGTAGCGTGGGTAGTTTATTTTAAATCGTTTGTTTTGAGAATTCGCAGGAATCCATTCCATAACCATGTTTCCAGAAACATCCATAAACGGAATGTGTTTTTGAATTCCATCTGGATCAGTGAGATAAATTCCAAACAAAGAGGTATCAGCATCTGAATCCATAATAAGGTATGGGTTTTCGTCCTTCAATGAAATAACTATTTCAGTTGTTGGGGCAATTATATCTTCATTCATGATATGCCTACCATTAAAAGTGACATCTAGCAAAGGATTAATATCTTCATTTACTACCGTAAATGGAATTTGTAAGACATTATTGATGTGCGTCAATTCGGGTTGATCTAAAAGTGTTAATCCAAGATCTACATATGGATTGACTTCCATACAAAACCAGTTGGAGCCAACTAAACCAGTTGTATTAAACGAGATTGTATCTTTGAGAAGAGCCCCGATCAATAAGGAGTCTTGGCGTGGGTATATCAACGGATGTTTTACTTGATTTTGATCAATTATATAGTAATTAACCAATAATGAATCCATAGAAACAGTACTGATATTGCGTACATCAACCGCGAATTCACCTATTTGCCCTTCCTGCAAAGTATCGTTTTGAGTTTGCCAAAAATACCCGTCGGTTCCATCAATTGCAGCCTCAGGCATTGGTGCATATACGACTTGCCAACAGTTCAATTGGCTTGGAGTTAGATTTACCGTATCACTATATTTTGCCACCAATTTTATAAATGGATAATTTGATGCATTAATAACATTGTTCAAATTCAACAGCGAATCACCAGACGTCAACACAGTATCAATTGTATATTGAAAATTTCCAAATGCATTAAATACTTGAATTTCAACCGTTGTTGAATCGGCCGTTGGTTGTTCCATTGCACTATGTTTCCAAAAAATTGCGTCCCAATGCTGTGAAGGACCAATTAGAGGAGACGTTTCTCTTCCAACGGATTCAAGGCTAGAAATTATTGTATCTAAAAATATATCCTCGTTTCCTTGAGTGAAAATTTCTACCACGAAACTTGGATCTCCCTTCCTAGTTAAGAAAATCATAGGTTTGTTTGGCCTACCCGGAAGAATCTGCGTTGATCCCAAATTTTGAAATGTGGTATATAAAGTTGGATCAATCACATTCCACCAATCGTAACGCGTTGCAATTGGTGTATATATCAAAATATAATCTCCATCAGGAACTACATTTTCTACAAAATTTTGGAAATTATTTATTTGTTGCAATGAATTCTGACCAAACGTAAAATATTTCATCGGTCGAGCAAAACAATTCCCATTATTATCATTCAGATTACCAAAACCATTGGCTGGATTTGCTACTGTCCCATTTGAATACGTATAACGTGTTGCCCAGGGTTGAAGTGTTGACTTATCAATTACAGCAACTTGAAAGTTCGGGTTTATATAATCACAAAAACTATAATCTTGCTGAACTCCATTCAAAGACCATTGATTGTCGTAATGAGCCGGCGCTTGATTTGAAGTTTTAGCTAAACAGGTAATTTGAGCTTCATTTGGTTGAAAGTTTCGTAATTCGGTTTGGTTACTCAAATTAACCCCGTTAAACGAATTATAGGTAAATTGATTATAATCAGCTTGCCCCCAACCCGATTTATTTTTAATATATTGAAATGAACGATTTTTCCATTGAATTGTCGGTTCAACGAGTGCTACTCGCCAATAATACACCATACTATCTACCAGAATTAAAGGATCTAATTGATTAGAAACTACTAATTTCCAATCGGATGGATTAACATATTTCAATCCTCCCAAACCGCTTTTCTCACAATACCGTTTAAATGAACTATTAAATACTGCAACTGTATCAATTTCAAAGCGATACGTGTTAAAATCTGCCACGGGATTTATTGTTGATGCATATAAAACCGTGCTATCCGATGGAACTACTCCAAAATCAATTGGTAGAATTGGTTCAATGCCGTCCACGTTAATAAAAAAGTTCTTAATTAATTGGTTGTTGTATAATTCATCATATTGCTCCGAAATTACATTAGGAATATCAACACGAATGGTAAATTTATTCAGTCCAATACCAATGGCTGGCTGAAAAGGGATTTTAACTTGGATGTTTTTCTCATAATCCATCCCAAAAATTGGAATTGCAAAAACTGAATCGACCAATGAGTTTGGAAAATCGCGCGTGATTTCAAGTGTAAAAGTATCTGTTACCGATTGCCCCAAATTTCGCAAGGTAATACTAACATCAATGGAATCCGTTGCATAAGTAATTAACGAAGGACCAAAACTAACCCGCGAATCGGTTAATTCAATTTCGGGCTTGTTATGATAATTTACTTTCAACATTGGGTCTCCGTTCAATGTCATTTGACAAAATGTTGCTTCAGTTACCAAAGCTGATGACGTTGTAAGAGTAGAATCAATTGTATTCTTGATATGTTCAGCAATTGTTCCACCGTAATTATATAAACTAAATTGTTTGTAAAAATTACTGGAGTATGAATTCAACGAGTTAGTAAATCCGTAATTAATAGTCCCAATGTATGCGATTACACCGGCATTTGGAGTCAAAACGAAAGATTGAGAGTTCGATGAAGCATTGTGAAAAATGTTTCCATTGTAACATGAATTCGCCATTAAAATGGGGTATTTACCCTGGTTATCCCAAAATTGTGGTTCATCAATATTTACATCAAACCCAGAGCCGGAAGTTGTAAAGTGCCCAAAGAAATTCATTAAGCTAACACCATCCGAAATTCGATCTTTTACCGCGTCTAATTCAGCTGGAGAAATTGGATTATTGTTGTCTTTTGCCACTAATGTTGTTGAACCAGCGAAATAATTTCCGGAGGCAATTGATGCCATTCCATTCAAATAATTTTGAAATTGAAGTTGTTCACTTGATGTAGTTCCACCCGAAAAATGTAAAATTTGTTTCTGCCAGTCCTTCGTTTCAGTAGAATAAACAACTTGTTGATTTTGCTGCAATTCATATTCAATAACCTTTGACAAATATACTGTTAGCTCATCTTCGGATTGAACGGAAATTCTGCCTGTTGGAATTAAGGGTGTAAATTTATCAAAACCTTGAAAATTGGAAGTAATACATTGATCACAAGAAGGTTGACCAAAGGATGGAATTAAATTATTCAAATACGCAGATGCATTCGTTCGAGAACCCGGTCCAATACTGGTAATGGAAGTAATATTTGCCTCGCGTATTCCTTTCCCAACTATAAATAAACCCACTGGTTTTTGGGTAGCATTCGAATAAATCAAATGTGAAAACCTTCTAATTCCATTAATGTGTTTCGGAATTCCTCCTCCAAATTGTTGATACAACTCTTCGATTCCGGCCAATAGCACATTATATGAACCACCAGATGTAGAACTTCGATAGGAGGCATACTCAAATGTCTTATTTTTTAATTTACTTGGGTAAATAAACAATAAAGCATTTTCGATATTTGGAAGCGTCGCAAAATTTGTAAAAACACCAGTAGTATTTACCGCACTGAGTGCAGGAATAGAAATGATCGAATTCACATCCTGAATTACGATTGTTTGCTCGTTTGCATTCAAATCATTTGGTACAAGGAATTGCCACTGACCCGCTGATTGAATGGCTGGAATTTTGGTTGTAATGGAACCTATTGAAAAAATAATTGGGTTAGTTATTGTTAGGTTAGAAAGGTTCAGTCGTGTTTTATTGGCGAGAATTGAATTACGTATTTTAAAAGTAGCATTGGTAGCATTAGAAAAACTAGGGATTCTGGGATAATTAAATGACCAAAAGTTAATTGATTGGAAATCAGTCGCTACCCCTAAATCATTGACCAAGGTTACTTTAAAATTAGAATTCCCTGAGGATGGGAGAACTGAAACTGGAAAAGACTTGTTCACGTAAATACTTTTGTACCCACTAAATACTGTATCTATTAATTCGTAAAAACTTGAACCAATGGTATGTTTAGTATGATGATTCCCGATACCTGTGCCAAAAAAAGCATTGGAGGAACCTACGATAACTGCTTTATATTGAATTGGTATAGCACCGGCTCCCTGGTACAAGTTATCCAATTGAACAGTAGAAAAGTCCCAAATTTGCGGGTAAGGACTTACACCATTTAAAGCGGTCTTTCCCCACCCCTCACCTTGCACAAAATAAGAACTAGAGGCATCAGACGACTTTTCTCCTTCGTTGTATTTCTCATTGAACCAAGCCGATTTTTCAAACAAAACGAAATCTGCCGGAGTATATGCGGAAACATTTACATCGGTTTGAAGCTGAATTCGCTTATTGGTTATTAGACTGTTCCAGGTAAAAAAATACTGAATCGTATCATTGTAAAGGCTATACTTAGGATTTCCTAACCAGGATGGATCATCATACAAAGTAGAATCAAGCCATCCATCATTCCGAGCCGCATAAAACAAAATGTAATCGCCTGGATTGAGACTATTATCACCGCCATCTTCCACATGAATTGGTAATTCCTTTTCCCTTCCAAACAATTGAATATTTACCGATTGAAAAGAAGAAACGGGTACTCCAGCAGCTTGTAATGTGGTATAATCTATTCGATAGATGCCCGATTGAACTACTGGAAAAGAATAATACTTTTGACTGTAATTAATCCACTCATTGCCATACGTTTGAGCAATAGAAACTCCATTGTAGATTAAAAACAAAATGAATACAAGCTTTTTCATTTCATCGCATTCTTAGGTTTGTCTAATTTTAGTCTAAGGGAAATAATATGGGAATAGAGTGCAACCGAAGCATCTCCAATATCCGTAAATGCATAATCCAAATGAAACCCTTTTATGGCAATACCTAATCCAATATTTGGCTGCACATTAAACCTCTTCGTTTCATTTAATTCTGTCGTGTATTGCATATTTGATATTCCACCTCTAATTTTCACAAATTCTTTAAATCCAACTTGAATTCCAGCATGCGGATCAATCGAGAATGGTTTAGCGCTAATGACTGTATTTCGTCTACCATCTGTGGTTATGTCAAAATCAATTTCACCACCAAGATTAAATCCTCCTTTTCCAATTGGCAGGTTACCAGCAACCCCAAGAATCATTTTAGGTAAAGTAAGTTCCAACCCATTTTGAGGAATTTCATTTCCTGTGCTCAAAAACACATTTTTTGTTTCTGCATCCAAGGTGAATGTCCAAGCATTGAACGTTGAAGTCGCATCACGCAACATGGCGCCAAATTTCAATCGTGGATTTACTTGATACTGCCATCCAGCATCTAATCCAAATCCCCACGACCGTGCAAAATCGCCCACCTTTCGATAAATCACTTTTGTTGATCCTCCGAGAGTCATTCCATCTATTGGTAATTTGCGTGCATACGAAAAAATAAATGCATAATCGCCTGCGGAAAAAGAAGAAACATTGTCGTAATTAATATTCCCGTTGTTATCAATTAGCTGAGTTGTATTTGGGATATCATCAACCCCAAAACGGATGGCAGTAAAGGCCATGGCACTCTTTTCATTTATGGTATGGGCTAAACTCAATTGATCATACTTTGCTATTCCTGCAAAATATTCGGCATGCATAAAATTTACTTCCAACCATTTATTTACACCGATTAATCCGGCTGGATTCCAATAAGAAGAACTAGCACCTGCTGTTTGTGCCACAAAAGCATTACCCATTCCCAACGCATCCGCACCTACTCCAATTGCTAAAAATTCATTTGAATATTTGGGCGCAATTGAATTATTCTGAGCAACGGCTAGAGACGTTATAAAAAGGAAGGTTAACAGTAGGATATTTGTCTTCATTCAAGAAAGTTTTACTAGTATTAACACGCCAATTTTTAAAAAATTGTGTACTTTTCCCATCTACTGTAAAATTAAATTAAAATCTCGAATTAACGCATTCTTATGAATATTTTACGACATCCAATATTCAATATTCCTAATCTACTTACAGCATCTAATTTTTTAAGTGGGATTGCCAGTATTACATCTTGTTTTGCAGGTAGAATGGATTTTGCTATTGTTTTCATTGGGGCTGCATTAATCTGTGATTTTTTGGATGGTTTTGCAGCACGTTTACTTTCTATATCAAGCGATTTGGGTAAACAATTAGATTCACTAGCTGATGTCGTTTCTTTTGGTGTGGCACCTGGAATTATAATGATGAGTATGATTGCTGTTTTTGCGCAAAGTTTTCAAGCCACATATTTGGATACAGATTTAAGTGCAAATTCTTTTATACACTATCAAACTCAAAGTTGGTTAAACTCACTTTTTCACGAAATACCAAATGATTTTGATGCTACAATTAAATATTTACCTTTATCAGCATTAATGATACCTGTCCTGTCTTTGTTTCGATTGGCTAAATTTAATATTGATCTGAGGCAAACAGAAAAGTTTATTGGTGTTCCGACGCCTTTAAGCACCCTGTTTTTTCTGTTTTTCCCGCTCTATTTCTTATTAAATTACGCTCAATGGAGTCAAACTTTTACAAGTTGGTTCGGATTCCTATTTAACCCTTATTTTGTTGCAATAACCTGTATTTCATTCTCTCTACTTCTAGTTGCAGAAATTCCATTAATGTCTCTTAAATTCAAACAATTCAAATGGATGGGAAATGAACATAAGTTTATATTGTTGATAAGTTCGGGAATAGTTATTCCGATTTTTCTTGTTTGGTCTATTCCAATCATAGTACTTTTGTTTGTCAGTTTATCAATCATTGAAAATACTGTTGTTAAAAATAAAACACATGAAATTTAAAGCCGAAATTGATGTAATGCCATTAGATGCATTATTGGATCCTCAAGGAAAAGCAGTTACTAATTCCATGATTAATATTGGATTACCTGAAATTGATGGCGTACGAATCGGTAAACATATCCGTCTTTTTATTGAAGCTAACGACCAAAAAACAGCTGAGCAGAAGATAGATGAAGCGTGTAAGAAATTACTAGCCAATCAAATCATGGAGAGTTATACTTTTAAAGTGATTCCGGCGTAAATTACTTATGTTCGGTAATCAAATTGCTGGCAAAATCTCCTCCGAGGGCAAACGGATATTCTATTCATTTAATCCAAGTCTGAATCAACAAAATACTAGTGCATTTCCGATTGCCACAAACGAAGAAGTTGAACATGCTTTAGCGCTTTCTAAAAACTCATTTTATTCATTTAGTTCATCAAAACCAAGCGATCGTTCAAAATTACTTGAGTTAATTGCGGAAGAACTAGCATTAAATAAATCAATTATTTCTAAAGCTTATTGCAAAGAATCAGGCCTCCTATTATCTCGTTTTGAAATTGAATTTAAGCGTACGTATGAACAATTGTTTTTATTCTCAAACTTTCTTAAAAAACCAAATTTTGAGCTACTTTCTGAAACACTTGGTGATCAAAAAAATTCATTGCCTCATTTGGTAAAAAAACATGTTTCAATTGGACCAATTGTTGTTTTTGGAGCAAGTAATTTCCCATTAGCTTATTCAACGATAGGAGGAGATACCGTTTCTGCCATAGCTGCAGGCTGTCCCGTTATTGTAAAGGCACATCCTTTTCATCCTGAAACTAGTTTTCTAGTTGGTCAAGCCATTAATAATGCTATCGAAAAAACCCTGTTTCCACCCGGAATTTTTTCACAGCTTTATGACGACCAATTTACGGTTGCACATCAACTAGTGCGAGACAATCGCATAAAAGGAGTTGCGTTTACAGGGAGTTATTTGGGTGGTAAAACACTGTTTGATTTAGCTAATTCTCGTTCAACACCTATTCCTGTTTTTGCAGAAATGGGTAGCCTGAATCCCGTATTTGTTTTCCCGACTTCATTGCAGGAGAAAAGCGAAGGTTGGTCCACCCTGTTTTCAAAATCAATTACAAATGATGCAGGTCAATTCTGCACGAAGCCCGGACTTTTCTTTATTCCTCGTAGTGAAAATGGAAAACGATTTGTATCCATGTTATCTGAAAAGTTAATTCAGGAACCTTCTTTTACCATGCTTCATCCTTCCATTCATGCCAATTTTGAAAAGAAGAAACAAGAAATTGTAGATCAATCAAAAGGAGAACTAATTGAAAAAAAAGAATCCATTGCAATTCGCGACGGAAGACAAGGGTTGTTCGTAACAAGCGCAAGCGAATTTCTCGAAACAGAATCCTTGGAAAAGGAAGTTTTTGGTCCATTTGCTGTCATTTGTTATTACGATACACAAAACCAATTGAAAGAGTGTACGGAAAAAATATCAGGGCAGTTAACAGCGACAATTTTGGCTACACAAGAGGAGCTCATTGAAAATCAGTCTTTCGTATTTATGGTAAATCAACTAGCGGGGCGAATTATTTTCAATAATGTGCCCACAGGAGTAAGAGTTTGTGAGAGTATGCATCATGGAGGCCCATACCCAGCAACAACGGATTCAAGATTGACTGCAGTTGGAACAGATAGCATTTTACGCTTTACCCGCCCAATTGTACATCAAGATAATTGTTGAATTTCAACTTCAATTACTTTCCATACTTCCTGTGCCGTTATATCCCAAGAAAAAAGCTTGGATCGTATTAATCCATTTTCACTTAGTCGCAATCGTAAATCCTGTTCAATGAACAATCTACTCATCCCTTCAGAAATCTGATTTACATCAAATGGATTACAATAAATTGCAGCATCTCCAGCAATTTCAGGCAAACTTGTTTTATCACCCGAAAGTATTGGCACCCCACAACGCATGGACTCAACAAGTGGAATTCCAAAGCCTTCAAAATAGGGGACATAAGTTAATGCAAAAGCGGAGGATATATATTTGACTAAATCAGATTGGGAGAGATGACCAGTAAATCGAATTTTTGATTTCACAAATTCGGGAATTTCAATTTTATGGCCTTTCCACATGGGTTGCCCCACAATAACCAAATCAATATCAGGAAAATTGTGTTCCTTTTGAAATTTTTCAAACGCATTTATTAACCGTTGTACATTTTTTCTAGGATGAAGCGAACCCACAAACAAAAAATAATCACCTAATCCATTTTGGGTTAAAAATTGATCTTTATCCACGTTGGAAATAGGATTGAATAATTCTGAAGCACCATTCCAAGCGACTATTATATTTGATTCCTCAATGTGATACGTTTTGGAAATATCATTTTTTGAAGCAATAGAAACCGTTATTATTTTTTTCGCTTTTTCGGCATATTTTGGGAAAAATGTTCGATAATACCAGCGAACTAACCAAGGAAGATCTTTAGGGAAATGTTCAAAATTCAAATCATGAATTACGTGAATCTGAGGAACATTAGACAACAAAGACAAAGAGCCATCAGGAGAAAATAGCAAATCGATTTTATGCTTTTTTAAAGCTTTTCGTAAGCTGAATTCGAACCAAATCAAATAAAGAAATGGATGTCTTGCTTGAGGGCCGATAACTATCTCTGTTGCATTTGCTCCAAAATGAAATTTAGGATCCACAGGTCGATCAAAAAATAAAACAAAACTATGTTCTGGATGATTCTGAACGATTCGTTTTACCACCTCATAAGTATACCAACCAAATCCTTCCATTTTATTGGAAAGTAAAAACCGAGTATTAATTCCTATTTTCAATGGTTAGTTGCCACTTCTTGACTTTCGATGGCCAGTAACACACCATCCCATAGTTGAATACGCATTTTTAATGCTTCTATTGAAATAGATGTAGCTTCCATCCATTTTTGTTGATCCGTTCCACATAGTTCTTTAATCATATTCAATGCCATAGGACCATGTTCTCCTCCATCTACTTTAATGTGTCTTTCGAGATAGAAAAGTAATTTCCCAATAGAAACAACAGATTCTACTTCAATCGATTTTACAATTTGAATAAACATGTCTGGAATTAAATCTTCCCGACCGAACGTAAATAAAGCTGCTAACTTATGTAATTCATTTTCTCGAATGGCAGAAAAAGTAAATTGAACGAACTCTTTTGTGTTTGAATGTATTTCTACTGATTGCAATTCAGTTTCCAAATTAGAAAAATTACATGATTGAATAAAGTTCAAAATTGGTTGAGTATCTACTTCAATTTCAGCCATTGCATCCAAATACAATTCAAAATGACTCACTGCAGTGCCTTGATCATTAACATCACTTTCCTCTCCCCAGACTATTGCATTTATTAATCTGCGCGTTTCAGGATTACCTACAGGATGCCAAGGTAGGTCAATGCATGTCAATCCGCGCTGCAAGGACTTTAACAAACTCATAAAATCCCAAACTGCAAACACATGTTCTTTCATGAATGTTTTCAATGCATCCAATGAATTCAACCGATCATATAAAGGATGGTTAATCAATTGAGAACGGTACCCCTCAATCTCTAATTCTAATTTTTGTAATTCTCTACTCATTTAATTCAATTTGATTCCAAGTTCAGTCATTTGATTATCATCTATAGTTGAAGGAGCGTCAATCATAGTATCACGACCACTATTATTTTTTGGAAAAGCAATATAATCGCGAATAGATTCAGAACCTCCCATTGTTGCCACTAATCTATCCAAACCAAAGGCTAAACCACCATGAGGAGGTGCTCCATATTCAAATGCATTCATCAAAAACCCGAATTGAGCTTGAGCCTGTTCAGAGGTAAAACCTAATAACTCAAACATTTTAGCTTGAAGTTCCTTGTTATGAATTCGAATAGAACCTCCGCCTAATTCTACACCATTCATAGCTAAGTCATATGCATTTGCGCGGACTTTACCTGGATCGGTAGCAAGCATTTCAAAATCTTCAGGCTTTGGAGAGGTAAAAGGATGATGCATCGCATGCCATCTATTTGAATTTTCATCCCATTCTAATAAAGGAAAATCGAATACCCACAAAGGTTTAAACTCATTGGCTTTCCTGAGTCCTAATAAATTCCCAAGATGTAAACGCAATTCATTTAATTGTTTACGTGTTTTATCCAAATCACCACAGAGAAGTAAAAGCAGATCACCAGGCTTCATATTTGCTTGAGTTGACCATTTTTCTAATTCAGTCGTGTCATAAAATTTATCTACTGACGATTTTAGTGAACCATCTGCATTGTATCTTAAATAGATCAAGCCCATTGCACCAATTTGTGGACGTTTTACCCAATCTGTAAACTCATCTAGCTGCTTACGAGTAAATTCTGCTGCATTTTCAACATTAATTGCCAGAACAGATGGCGCATTATCGAAAACTACAAACCCTTTCCCTTGGGTTAAGGCTGTAAGGTCATGAAATTCCATCCCAAAACGAATATCAGGCTTATCCGAACCATATTTCTCCATTGCCTCAGCATAGGTCATTCGAGGGAAATCTCCTTCAAAATCCACATTTAATACAGCTTTAAAAACATGTTTAATTAAGTCTTCGAAGGTTTTCAAAATATCTTCTTGATCCACAAAAGACATTTCACAATCTATTTGAGTAAATTCAGGTTGTCTATCGGCACGTAAATCTTCATCTCTGAAGCACTTAACAATTTGATAGTACCGGTCAATGCCTGATACCATTAGCAATTGCTTGAAGGTTTGAGGTGATTGAGGAAGTGCATAAAACTGACCCTGATTCATTCGGCTTGGCACAACAAAATCTCTAGCTCCTTCTGGAGTAGATTTAATTAAAAAGGGCGTCTCAACATCCATGAAATTTTGAAAATCTAAATATTTTCGTGTTTCAAGTGCTACCTTATTTCGTAAAAATAACTTTTGTTGAACAGGATTTCTTCTCAAATCAAGATAACGGTATTGCATCCGTAGTTCATCTCCTCCATCCGTTTCATCTTCAATTGTAAAAGGTGGAGTTTTTGCCGCATTTAGAATATGTAGTTCTTGAACAACGATTTCAATATCACCAGTTGGAATGTTCTTATTTTTACTTGAACGCTCGATAACGATTCCTTTTGCTTGAACAACAAATTCACGACCCAATTTTCGTGCATTTTCACACAAAACGGAATTTGAATCCATATTGAAAGCTAATTGTACAATTCCATATCGATCACGTAAGTCAATAAATGTCATCCCACCTAAGTCACGAGATTTTTGCACCCATCCTGAAACTGTAATTTCCTTCGTAACATCACCCAACCTAAGTTCCCCACACGTGTGTGTTCTATACATAATCTAAATTTGATTGCAAAAATAGAAAAACAAAGCCGTTAGGAAAATCTTTAATTAAAAGAAAACGAAATATTTATTAGTAAACGTGGAACTATCTATCTTTTTCTTTTAAAATTTGTTTGCGAAGTGCTTCTATAACCTCATCAACAGACTCTTCAAATGACTTGCATTGTTTTTTGGCAAATAGTTCCTTTCCAGGAATCAATACTTTTATTTCGGTAATTTTATTTTCCTTTTCTTTATTTTTATCAAGTCTCAAAAACACTTCTGAAGAAATTGCCTTGTGATTAAATAATTCTAATTTATGAACACGTTCTTGGATAAAATCAACTAGCTTTTGATCTGCTTTGAAATGGATTGAATGAACTTTTGTTTCCATGTTGTTTAATTTTTATCACCTCTAGGGTGTGCTTGTAAATAAATATTTGTCAATTGCGCAAATGAATTATGGGTATATACTTGGGTTGCGGATAAATTTGCATGACCGAGTAGATCTTTCAATGTTTCTAGTCCAGTTCCTCTATTCAACATATGAGTAGCAAAGGTATGTCTTAATACATGAGGGCTTTTTTTATCCAAATTCGTTGCCACACTAAGGTATTGATTTATTCTACGGTAAACAAGCATAGGATACATTTTTTTGCCTAATTTTTGTGAGAAAACGAAGATACTTTCACCAAACACTTTATTTTTCTGGGTTAAATAAGCCTTCAGTAAATCGGATAAACTAGAAGAAATTGGAATTATTCTTTCTTTATTTCTTTTACCTATTACTTTTATCGCATCATCCAAGAAATTTAAAACACGTAATTCAATCAACTCATTTAATCGAATGCCCGTTTGATAAAATAATTCAAACATCAACTTGTCGCGCATTCCTTCAATTGAATCATTGAATAAGACGTCTAATTTTTCCGAATATAACTCTGATTCTTTCGCAAATGCCGGTATTCGTTTTTCATTTTTCGGACCTTGTATCTTACTCATTGGATTAGAAAAAACCAGACCTTCTTTCCTCAACCATTTGAAAAATGTCCTCAATGCGGCCAATTTTCTATTAATTGATTTAGCCGTTTTCTTTTTGTCAAAAAGATCTACAACCCAACCACGAATAGTTGGAGTATTGATTTCATTAAATTCCTCTATTCTTTTTATGCACGCAAAGTCGATAAATTGAACTAAATCGTTTTGGTAAGCGCAAATAGTATGATGCGAGTATCGTTTTTCGAACGTTAAATATCCAATGAAATTAGTAAGCATAAAAAAAGGAGCATTGAGCTCCTTTAAGTACGTATTTTATTAACTTTTGTTACTGTTCTACAGAAATTAAATGCTGTTTGTATACAGCACGAATAATTTGTTGTCTTTTAGTCACTGAAGGTTTAAGAAATTCTTTGCGAGCACGAAGTTGTTTCATAACATTCGTCTTCTCAAATTTCTTTTTATACTTTTTCAACGCTTTTTCAATGTTTTCGCCTTCTTTTATTGGAATAATCAACATACAAGTTCTTTTTTATAATTGTTTAAGGGCTACAAATATATGATATTACTCTTTCAAAAACAAATTATTTTAATATTTCTCTTGAAATAACTAATTTTTGAATTTCTGAGGTTCCTTCACCAATGGTCATTAGTTTTGAATCCCGTAAAAACTTCTCGGCAGGGTATTCTTTCGTGTATCCATACCCTCCCATAATCTGTACTGCTTCATTTCCACATTTTACTGCTACCTCAGAGGCGAAATATTTCGCGAATGCCCCTTGTTTTGTTAGCTGTTTCTTTTTATTTTTTAAATCTGCCGCTTGAAAAGTCAACAATTCTGCAGCCTTTACCTCTGTTGCCATATCAGCAAGTTTGAATCCAATAGCTTGAAAATGAGCGATTGGTTGACCAAACTGTTCTCGTTCCTTCGCATATTTCACAGATGCTTCGAAAGCACCTCTAGCAATACCACAACTCAAAGCAGCAATTGAAATTCTTCCACCGTCCAAAATTTGCATCGCTTGTTTGAATCCCATTCCAACCTCACCAATAACATTTTCTTCAGGAATTCGCACGTTATCAAAAATCAATTCGGCAGTTTCGCTTGCTCTAACTCCTAATTTGTCTTTTATTTTTATGGCTGAAAAACCGGGTGTACCTTTTTCGATAATAAATGCGGTAATTCCGCTGCTATCCAACAAGTCACCTGTGCGAATCAATACTACAGCAACATCACCCGATAAACCATGAGTAATCCAATTTTTTGAGCCATTTATTACCCAATCATTACCATCCTTAACAGCAGTACATTGCATTCGCATAGCATCAGAACCTGTATTTGCTTCAGTCAAACCCCATGCTCCAATCCATTCGCCAGAAGCTAATTTTGGTAAGTATTTTCTTTTTTGAGCATCACTTCCATGATAATAGATATGCCCTGTACAAAGTGAGTTGTGTGCGGCTACACTTAATCCAATTCCCCCGCAGACCTTACCTAATTCCATCAGTGCAGTTGCATATTCAAAATATCCAAATCCTGAACCCCCATATTCTTCTGGAATAAAAATTCCTAGCAGTCCAAGTTCACCCATTTTTTTCATTACGTCAACCGGAAAATGCTCTTCATCATCCCATTGTTTCATATTCGGTCTGATTTCTTTCTCAGCAAAATCTCGTACCATTTGGGCAATCATTTCCTGATTTTCATTGTATTCAAATTCCATTTTTATTATTTGATATGTTGATTAATAACTTACTAAGCTTTGAATATCTTTAGAATAAAGCGATAATTTTTCACTACCATTTAAAAACGATAAGTTCACTAAAAAACTAAATCCTGCAATTCTACCTCCACATTTTTGAATTAATGCTGCCGTAGCAGAAGCAGATCCGCCTGTTGCCAATAAATCGTCGTGAACTAAAACATTTTGCCCATGACTAATTGCGTCTGTGTGCATTTCGATTACAGCACTTCCATATTCCAAATCATACGAATGACTTATTTTATCATAAGGTAATTTACCTTGTTTTCTGATTAAAATAAAAGGAACACCTAATCGAATAGCAAGTGGATAACCAAAAAGAAAACCCCTACTCTCTACTCCAGCAATTGCTTCTATGCCTTTAATCTTATAAAAATCCACTAAAAAATCTAACACCTCTGAAGATAATTTAGCGTCAAGCATAATTGGAGATATATCCTTAAATATAATTCCTTCCTTTGGGAAATTCGGCACATCCCGAATCGCCAACTTTAACTTTTCCTCCAATATCATGCTACAAAGATAAATAGGGTTTTATATTTTCAAAGCATTCTTCATCAATTAATACAGATTCTTTTATTTCCAAAATTGATTTATAACCACCTTTCTTGTCACGAATCTTAATAATTGAATTTGCTTTGTTCCAATTTAAATAAGGATGGCTCTTTAAAACCTCCACCGTAACACTATTTAATTTAATTGGCTTAACCAAAGTTGGGTCAACTTTTAAAAATGATTCAATGAGTGCATATTTTTCCACATCTATCTTCCATACTTCCATTAATTGTTCTTTGCTGTTAAATCCGCCCAACTTTGTTCGATAGTCAATTATCCATTTGGCGAAGGCCGGGCCAATTCCATTTACTTTTGTTAATTCTTCGGCAGATGCAGTATTAATCTCTACTGATAGAATTTTCTTGGTTGGTTCATTTTTGGGTGAGTCAAATTTCTTTTCAAAAACTGGTTTTTCCGAATAAAAAGTGGAGTCTTTAATTAACTCAAACAATTCATCTGGAATGACAAAAACTTGTTGTAATTCATCGTTACTATAAATACCTCTTGCGGTAAACTTAAGCACTACTTTTGCCTGTTTTTCAGACAATCCTAAGTAAATCCAATCTGATTGAGAGTAATTATTTGGATTAAACCTTACTATAGGGGTTTTAAATTTGCTTTTTTTTTCAAAAATAGATTTCCTGAAATTCTTTTTGTTTTTATTGTAATTTGAAATACGCTTATTTAACTCAGAAATTTGGGCATCTGATACTTTAATTTCTGATTTTTCCGAATTATACAATCCTATTACACGCGGAATGTAAGCAATGCCAATTGTTAAAACAACCACATATATCAATGCAACGCGATTACGCTTGGAAATGTAATTCATTGAAAGACAACTTATCTTGGCACGTCATCATTTTCTGAAAACGAATCAGGCTCAGGATTTGGCTTTGAAAATAACACCTTGAAGAAAAAATAAGCGGTAACAGCAGTAACTATAGTCATTGTGCTGAACATCATAAAAAAAGAAGCATTACTCATAATTAAGCTGTTTTACGTTTTTTGTAGGCAATATAAACACCATAAGCAATGGTTAGCCACAACAATAGAAGCATTACTCTACTTATATTCTTATACAAGACAGATTTATGCTCATGATCTAATTTTTCCAATCGGTATGTTTCATCCTTTTTCAATTTTCTATTCTCAATAAATGATTTAATAGAATCTTTTTGTTCCATTTTTAGCGTTGTAATTTCGTAAAGATGTACCTTGCTTGAATCCAATCTCTGTATAACGCTGCCATATTTATTCATCATGATACCTTCTTGTTCATGATGCAATCGTGTTATTCTACTTTTATCCTGATAATACGCTATTTTTTCTTTTGATTTTTTATTGGATAAATTCTCCCAAATATCCGGAAGACTATTAATTAAAATAGCACCTAAAATCAATGGAGTAACGTATTTAATTATAAACTTATAGGCTTTTGGGACTTTAATTTCGGCTCCCATATTGATTTCAGCCCACCCTTTATCCATTCCAAATACCCAGGCAAACAATATAATTTCTGCAAAGGCAAATACAACAAGAGATACTGTTCCAGCCCAATAATCAAACTCGTCAAAAACACCATAGTTATAAAACAATACGGTTGGTAGACCTAATATCAAAACTAATCCTCCAAACATCCATGCGGCATTACTTTCCTTCCAATTAAATTCATCGCGTAAAAATGCCATAACAGGAGTTCCCATTGCTAATGAAGATGTTATTCCCGCAAAAAACAATAATCCAAACCAAGCAATCCCCGCAATGACGGACATAACACTTCCCCATTGTTCAAACAAATAAGGTAGCGTTTGAAAACCTAATCCAAAGCCACCACCTTCTTTCACTAAATCTTGAACACCCTCTATTCCCAAGTAACCAATAGATATTGGAATAAGTATCGCAGAACCCAACACTATCTCAACAAATCCATTCATCCAGCCTGCGCTCATTGCATTCAAAGCAATATCATCTTTTTTTCCAACATAGGAAGCATAACATTGAATGGACCCCATCCCGATAGAAAGGGTGAAAAATATTTGACCTGCTGCAGCCAGCCATACTTTGGTATTCCATATAGAATCAAACTTGGGCTCCCATAAAAACTCTAATCCTTTAAATCCATCTTCAATAGCACCAAGTTGCCCCTTTTCAATAGTAATTGCTTTGTATGCTAGAAAAACGCCAAAAAGAATTAATAATGGCATACCAATTTTGGACGCTTTCTCAACGCCACCGCTCAATCCTCTTGACAAAATCCATGTGTTCATGAAAAGGCATAATACCCAAAATAATATAGGCATAACGGAATTTAATGAAGTATATTCCCCAAAGAAACCAGCTACTTGATCTTGAGTCTGACCATCAAATGTCCCTACAATACTCTGCCACATGTATGACAATGTCCAGGACTCCAAATAGCAGTAATATGCAGCAACGACAAGATTGGTAAAAATCCCGAACACTCCGATGTATTTCCATAAAGCGCGTTTATCCATTTCATGTAAAATGAATGGTGTACTATGATTACCCTTATTACCACCAAATCGACCAATAGACCATTCTACAAAAAGTAACGGAATCCCCATCAATAGAAAACACACTAAATAAGGAATAATAAAGGCTCCTCCTCCATTTTGAATCGCTTGTATTGGAAAACGGATGAAATTACCTAATCCAACAGCATTTCCCGCCATTGCTAAAACCAATCCAACCCTAGATCCCCAACCACTTGCTTCTTGTCCTGACATAGTTTAATTTATTTGAGAATCACGAAGATACAATTTTACTTCAAAAATGCTAAAGTTTCTTCAAGTGTTTTTGGATTGTACCCTAATTCATTTTTTGCTTTTGTAAGGTCGAAACCAGTTTTTGGTGGCCTTTTAGCCGGTTGATTCAAAGTTGAGCTATCTGTTTTAATAATTGAATCGGAATTAAAATCATAAAATCGGGCTACACGACTTACTATTTCGAATATTGACATTGTTTCTGGTCCAGAAATATGAAAAATCCCTCTTTTTGACAGCTCACAAATTCGAATACATGCCCATGCTAAATCGTCAGCCCATGTCGGCGCACGAAATTGGTCATCAATAATATTCATTTCTTGATTTTTCGCCAATGCCTCTTTAGCCCAACAGACTATGTTGTTTCTGGAAAGATTTTCTCCTTGTCCATAAACAATAATTGTCCGAACTATCGACCAGTTTTCAAATTCAGCACCCAACAATAGGTTTTCAGCATCAACTTTTGATTGAGCATAAAGGCTCAAAGGATTTGGTTCATCCTCTTCCGAGTAATTTCCTTTAACCCCATCAAATACAAAGTCGGTTGAAAGTAATTGAAAATGAATATTATTCTTTTTACATTCCTCCCATAAATATTGTGTAGATGTAACATTTAACTCTTGACAACCAATTGGATCCAATTCGCATTGATCAACGTTTGTCATAGCAGCGGTATGAATAACATGTGTAGGCATGTAATCAACAATACAACGCTCTACTTGATTTACATCCCTAATATCCCCTGAAGAATAGTTTTCTTTTGGACAAAATGAATTTCTGTTTTCGCCGAGTGATGTTGCAAGAAAATTAATTTTCCTATTCAAACATTGATTGACGATTTTTTGACCCAACAAACCGTTAGATCCGGTAATTAACAACTTCATAGCCTCACAAATTCATATAAATTTTATAACTCCCAAATCGTACTTTTCTTTTTGCGCTCCAATTTGAAATAATGTTTATGTTCTAAAATCCAATGTGTTGCAAAATACAAAACCAATGGTGATCCTAAGGTGAAAAAAGAGGTGTAAATAAATGCAATTCTCACACGTGATGAATCTAAGCCTAACTTTCGGCCCCACCACTTGCATACACCAAATGACTTAAACTCAAAATAAAGTAATATTTTCTGAATATTTTTACTAATCATGAATTAATAATTTTCATTCCAACTGCACAATTCAAACATTTCTTAGCTAAGCAAAATTCGTTATAAATTTCCAATAAGGCCTGAGAATCGAAGGAATTATTTGCAACAAATCCGAGCTCCTTCATTTTTGAAACTGTATTATTTTTTTCTGGAGGTAATATCGTTAAAATATCAAATGCTTTTTCTTGCAATTGATCGAAGCCAGTATGTTTAGCCCTTACAAATAAATAGGGGACTACAGCATTAATTAATAATAAATTTTGTGTGTCAAAGGAGATTGAGATATCCAGTTTTTGGATGTATTTACGAAACTGAAAAACGAACTCTTCAGGGGATAAATCAATCAACTCATGTAATTTAGAGACTATCGGAATAATATTGGCAAATTGCATCAATCTTTTTTCTGGAAAACTAGCTGGTCGCATCCCTTTTCTCTTATAATTTACAAATACCTTGGATAATTCGGATTGATTTGATAAATCCAAACCACGATGAGAAGCAATCGTTAGTTTTCTTTGTTGGTTATTCAATTGTTCAATAAATGAAAAGGGCAGGTTTTGCGCCAAATATTCAAATGCAAATTGATTTACCTTACCACCTATTGCTTTTGAAAAAAGTGTATACGCAAGCTGATTAATATCCTGATCAATCAGTAAGGCTGTTTTTCGTTCCAATCGAATAAATACAGAGGCATCTATCATTTGCCTCAAATAGATTGAATCAATATTACTTATCAATCGTTTACAAGGGAAAATGGTAATTGACTTTTGAAATTTCGAAAAATTCTCCATTAAATTTTGTCGAACTCTATCTTTGAGTTCCAAAACAGGGACCTCCCACCCATTTATTTCAACAGAACAATCATTCTCCCACACAACGTGTAAAACAACATTATTGTATGCAAAATCCTTTTGATGATTATGCTTATACCAATCAGATGACTTTAAATGTATTTCAATATTGCCCGACCAAACAATATTATCTATTTTAACTCGGGCATTTAAAAAATCTGGACCACTTTCATTTGAGTTGTAAATCCCATAATCTTTAATGATGATAGTTCCTCCATCAAAAAGTCTCAAATTAGAATGCTCGAATAACTTCAACTTCCAAACCAACTGTAAAAACTGCTCTTTCATAATACTAAAACTATATTATGAATATACAAAAAATCCCGCTAAAATTAGCGGGATTTGAAATTAATATTTTAAATAACTTTTATAATTTCTTTTTTTCTTGGCTTCTTCCATCGTTTCAGGATCTGCTGTTGGATTGAAATCTTGTCTAACAACTTCAGCTGTTGTGCGACGATTTAACTGATGAAGATATTCAAATTTCTTCGGCTCAGTAGTTTTAAATTGATTAATATACTCTTCAGTTAAAACCACTTCAACACCTTGATCATCTTTCCATTTTCTTGGCTCTTTCTCACCTCTACCTTCAGGAATAATTCTTCTTGGATCGACACCCAAATCTACCAATGCCGTATAATATGCTCTTGCGCGATTTTCAGAAAGTGTTTGGTTACGATCATCCGCGTCACGTGCATCTGTATGTGAGAATATTTTAATTACAACATTTGGGAAATTATCTAATTCTTCTTTCACTTTAGCAATAGAGTCAATTGAATTACAAGTTGCATCATTTATAAATGTCCATTGACTACGAACATACTGAACTTCATTCAATACAATATCTCTTAACGGTAACAAGGAAATTTCTACGAGAAAGCTTTTGCTGCCAGTCACCCCAACTGTTGTAATCGTTGTTCCTCTTACATCATTCACATATCCTTCTTTTGACGCAATGATTTTGTAGGTTTTGTTTCCGATAATAATTCTATTTTTAGATGCATCAGTTTCCCAACCAGTTTTACCTTTTCCATTTGTGTTTTTAGTGTCATTAAATTCACCATCTACCTCAGTTAAAACTACAGCTGCGTCCTCAATTCTGGTTTTAGTGCCACGTTCATATACGATGATATTTAAATCGTACAATATTTCAGGCATTTTGTAACTGTATATATCCGGTGAATATTCACCATTTGGACCTTTGCGTTCAGATGTAAAATATCCGGTTGTACGATTCATATCGTAAATAGCATAATCATTACTTTGACCATTAATTGGCGAACCTAAATTCTCTGGTACACCCGTCCATGTATTTGCTACCGCATCTGGTGCGACTACAAATATATCTAGTCCACCAAAACCTGGGTGACCATCAGACGCGAAAAATAATTCTCCATTTGAACCTAAGGTAGGGAATAATTCATTTGCTGGTGTATTGATTTTCGGTCCTAAATTCTTAACTCCATCCACAGTGAATTTTTTTGTCTTTTTATCAATACTCAATACAACCGACCAAAGATCTCTACCACCAAAACTTTTAACCCCTCCAATTTCCTGCGCATCAGAAGCAAAAATTAATAATTTCTCGTCTCTTGTTACGCATGGGTGTCCTAAAGAAACTGAATCGTTCAATTTATAACTTTGTTTGATTGGTAAAGTATCAATTTGTTTCCACTTTCCGCCTGCTTTGTCATATTTCAAACCAGACATTTCAGCGACCATAATTTGACATCCTAGATTTTGTTTCTTAACATTTGGGCACCTTGTAATAAATGCAGATTTAAATTGTCCATCAAAACAAATTGTACCTTCATTGTCACCCGTATTGATTTTCAATGCTTTGTCTAATAAAACAGGTTCTTGCCAGTTCCCTTTTTTGTCTTTTGCCGACATCCAAAGATCCATGTAAGGCTCGCCTGTTCTAGGATCTGGCTTGTCTCCCACGCTACCTTTACGAGAAGACCCAAAAATCACCAATGACCTTGCTGCATCTGCAAACATAGGAGCCATATCCATTTCTTTTCTACTCAAACCTGGCTCATGTGATACAATGTGTTTCGTTTTAACTAATTTGAACTTTTCATTTTGCTCACAAATTTCAAGAGCTGTTGTTGTACGTAAATCTGTAGGATTAATTTTTTGATATTGCCTGTAACTTTTTATAGCCTTATCATTTTCATTCATCATTCGCAGCATTTCACCATTGTAAAACAAAATCTCTGGCACTACATCAAAATACTTTAATTCGATTGCTTTCTCGTACCAAGCATTCGCATCTGCAATTCGTTCAGTGAGTCTGAAACTTTCACCTGCTTTGTATGCCATTTCACCTTTTGTTTTGATATCCCCTTTGACACCAAGTTTCACAAAAGCATCCGCACATTTACTAGAAGCCTCGAAATATTTTTCCATATTAAAAGACTTGTAGGCATCTTTCACATATTTTGGTTGAGCTAAGGCTTTTGATGTTAAAACAAAGATAGCGACAACTAGGAGCATGATAGTTTTTTTCATAAAAATGTCCTGATTATTTTATTAATTAGTTTTAGACACACAAAAATATAAAAAAAAATGAATATTCAAACTTTTATTCACTTTACCTCAGTGTATGAATTCCATTTCTTTAAAATTGCCTGAAACCCTTGCGGCAATTCTACTTCAAATTCCATCCATTTTTTGGACTTTGGATGAGTAAACCCTAAACTTTTCGCGTGTAATGCTTGACCCGGAATTAAAGCAAAGCAATTATCGATAAATTTGTTATACGAGGAACTAGTTGTACCTTTTAATATTGAATTTCCTCCATACTCTATATCATTAAAAAGAGGATGACCAATCGATTTCATGTGAATTCGAATTTGATGAGTTCTTCCAGTTTCCAGCTTACATTCTATTAAGGTTACGTAGCCATAACGTTGAAGAACCTTATAATGTGTGACTGCAAATTTTCCTTCGTTTTCATCTTGAAAAACAGTCATTACTTTTCGGTTTTTTGGTGATCGACCCACATTGACATTCACCATTCCATCTTCAGATAAATCACCCCAGACAAGCGCTATATATTTTCGTTCAGTAGACCTTTCATAAAACTGTTGCGCAAGATTTACTAAAGCATCTTCATTTTTTGCAACTACCAGAGTTCCGGTAGTATGTTTGTCAATACGATGCACAAGACCCGGTCTCATTTTCGATAAACTGGAGGGTATGGGCAATTGATCAAAATGATATATCAACGCATTTACTAAAGTTCCTCTGTAATTGCCATATCCAGGATGAACAACCATATCTGCAGGTTTATTCACCACAACAACGTCGGAATCCTCATAAACAATGGTTAAAGGAATATTTTCTGCAATGAGTTCGAATTCTCGAACAGGATAAGGTAAAACAATTGACACCTCATCAGCGGGTTTAACTTTATAATTTTGTTTAACTTTTTGAGTGTTAACAACAATGTTTCCGTTTTTTGCAGCAGATTGTATTTTGCTTCTTGAAGTATTTGGCATTCGGTCCAAAAGGTACTTATCAATTCGTACCATTTCCTGTCCCCTATCAACAATGATTTTGAAATGTTCGAATAATTCTTCCTCTTGATCCTGTTCTAGAGGAAATTCTTCATTTATCATTGTTTTATAATTTTACACACTTTATTTGATAGTTTTGGCAATGTCAGGTAATATAATCCCGATGACAAATCATATAAATTAATCGAACTATCCATACCAGTCTGAAAAACTTGACCAATTGAATTCATTAGCTGATACTCTCCAAAATAGTCATTCCCATTCAATCGGAAATTCAAAATGCCATTCGTGGGATTGGGGAAAACAACAAATTCAGTTACTTTAGATATCTCATTAATTCCTATTGTCGCATCAAGAGCAGTTGAAAAAATCGGTCGAATCATAGCGGAACCAGGAAAAGGAGATGTCAGCCATGTAAAACCAGCATCAACACTATATCGAATTTTTGATGAATTATCAATATTTCGGTCTAAACCAGCATTTAAACGTTCGGCATCTAATTGCCTCCATCCTACATGAAACTTGGCACCAACGGGAATTTTCATTGTGTCTAAAAAATAATATATGTGAAATCCATTCATGCCATTCACATACGTTGGATTTCTTGGAAAAAAAACGTTGTCTTCATATAATACATTTCCGGGAACACCCGCATTATCATCCCAAACTGTAACCAAAAAAATCTTATCTGAAACATCAGTAACAGATGGCACAAAATGAATACTAACACCAATAAGAGAATCTGGTTGATAAGTATTATATTCAATTGCCAATCTTGCTTGCGCTCCTGTTGGTCCAAATGCTGCCTCGGCTGAACCATCATCATAACTGTAATAATTTGAGAAATTTTGATAGAAAACTGTTGAGTCGTTAATGGTTAAATTTGGAAACTGAGCAGAAGCACTTGCTTTCACCTCAAAGAGTTGTTCATCACCTAATTTTAACCTATCAAATTCGTAGCCATTGGAACAGTCATTATAGGAAAGGTGAGTGGTTCTTGGTTGATAATTAATATTTGATTCAGCCATAACAAATCCAGGTAATACAAATGCTCCTTCTTGAACTGAATTGTATAAAACATCAACTACTCCATTCTGATAATTCTCGGGATTAGGGCTTCCATTATGCAATTTTATAATTAACGAATCAGTCATTTTATTACTGGTACTTTCCTTATAATGATCCCATGGGACTGAAGTATATGTTTTAAGCAAAGAGTTCAATGGATAAACAAAAGCAAAATCTTTGAAAAGGGTGTCATCTATTGCAGACAAAGCCCTTACATGAACATAATCAATGTGAAAATGATCCAAACTTCCGGCTAACGAACCGTAATTTCGAAAACGGAATTGAAAACCATTATGGTAAAAACTAGTATCATCTAATCGAATATGAACCGCTCTAAATGGATGCACAGTATCACCGGCAATCGACCAAACTTGTTTCCAATCGCTTTGTAAAGGTGCATAAAATTCCAAAATCAATGAATCTCCTGTTTCTGGAATATCTCCCAATCCCTCTGGCTGATATAAAAAAGAAAAATAGATTGAATCTGCTGCTGTATTTGCACTCAGATCTAATGGTTTGGATGTTAATTCGTCTGCAAAATTAGTTGCTATTGTTCCAATTTGATATGGAAATCCATTCTCATCTAGACCATCAAAGGTTACTACACCTAATGAACGAGGATCCAAGGCAAGCCGGTAATTGTGATAGGCATAAGAGTCCATCCAATGGTGAGCAAGATCGTTAATAGGTTGAAAAAAAATACGTGCAGAATCTTGATAATAAGGAGGATTAACGACCCAAACAGTATCAATCAGATTTAACGGCTCGCCAATAGTATCAAAAAGATAAAAGGGAGGATACAAGTTCATTAATGTATTTTGAACTGGAAAGATTGATAAATCTGACACGCGCACTTGAACTGGTGAAAATAACGAATCTTCAAAAGTATTGGTTGCAATGTCATATTTACGTTTGAATGTAATTTGATTCGTAAAATACAGATTGTTTGGTAATGGTTGATATGTAACCGGGTCTGTTAACTGATAATACAATTCAGAAGTTACTCCAACTGCGTTAAAATCACCCAAATAGGTTTGAAATTTGTTGGTTGAAAAATCATCAAAAAAAGGCAGTTGTAATGTATCTGGGATAAAAACAAATGAACTATCAAACGTAGTGCCTGTCGTTTTTAAATCATGGTTGATTTTTGTAAGGCTCCCATTTTGCGTTATTGGACCGACCTCTATACCTTGCGAAATTCCATCAAAAAACAAGAAGTAAAATATAATCGTACAAGAAATTGAATTAAAGAGTTTCATCTGTTCTAAACGAAAAATTATTTAAAAAATTATACGGATAAAGACTAATCATTATTTTTCGCTGGATCCTTTTTTGTCTTCTTTTCTAATTCCTCGCGTTCTTTTTTTATTAATTCTTGATTAGATTTTGAACGATTCATTTTTTCTTCATCTACCTCCGGACTCATAGATCCTGTAAAAGTAATGACTGATGATTTAGACAACTCTTTTCCTCTAGAATATTCAGGACTTTGAGAAATAACAATTGCCGCCATTGTATCCGCCTTGGTTTTACAATCCGTACAACCGTATTCATATTTGAACCCAATTTCTTCCAGCGTTGAAATTGCATCTGAAACAGTCATCCCATATAAATCAGGGATTTTTTCAGCATCTTCCTCAACAAATTCACCCACATAAATCGTTATGGTAGCGCCAACAGGAAGTAATGTTCCATAAACAACTTTTTTTCCTTTATACAATTGGTCAACGACAGTTCCACTAGCATCTTCTGCCACTGGACGGTAACGAATAATATATTTTAACCCGCGATTTTGAAGAATACTTGCAGCAAATCGCTGTGACTTATTAATCAAATTTGGCACCTCCACTAATTTCTGTTTTTTGGAAACTCTAAGACCAATAATCCTTCCTGGTTTAACAAAAATCGTTGTCACTTTACTTGGGCCCGGTGTTTGCTCTAAAACAGTTCCATTCGGTTTTTTGGGGTCATAGATAGAATCAATAATTTGATATTTCAATCCCGATTCTTCCAGGATTGTTTTGGCGTCATTCGAGTTTTTCCCAACGATATTTGGAACTTCAATTTTTTCTCCATGATTCGTGGACCAATTTAAAATGAACATTGTTCCAAAAACAACCACTAGATAAAATAAAACAACTAATCCCAAGTGTTTGAAAAACCTCCGTGATTTTATAAATTCCCAAAATGAAATTAAAAATGTTGATTTACTCATAATTAAACAAAAGTAATGAAAAGATTAAAACCGTGAAACTTGATTAACGATTTTAGAAATTTGGAGAGAGCATGTGTGTTTTGTAAAAATCTTCGATATACTGAACAGCCTCCTCGGCAGTATCCGCAACAAAAATCATTTTCATATCATCTGGTGCAATATTATGCTCAGCTTTCAACATTACTTCTTCCACCCACAATAACAAACCAGACCAGTACTCTTTCCCAATAAAAACAACGGGTCTTTTGGCGATTTTCTTTGTTTGAATTAATGTTAGCGCCTCAAAAGCTTCATCCAACGTCCCGAAACCACCAGGTAACACTACAAAACCTTGAGAATATTTCACGAAAATCACTTTACGAACGAAAAAATAATCAAATTCCAAATTATGTTCCTGATCAATATAAGGATTGTGGTTTTGTTCGAATGGTAAATCAATATTCAATCCTACGGATCTTCCTCCTCCTTCTTGCGCACCTTTATTCGCTGCCTCCATAATTCCTGGTCCACCTCCTGAGATAATACCAAAACCCGCTTCAGCTAATTTTTTTGATACATCCGTTGCTAGTTGATAATACGGATTGTCTTTTTTTGTTCGCGCTGAACCAAAAACAGAAATACACGGGCCAATTTTTGCCATGCGATCATAAGCCTCAACAAACTCAGACATAATTTTAAAAATTGACCAACTGTCATTACTTTTTATGTCATTCCAATCCTTTCTAATTTTATTCATTCAATTTGTGTTAATTCCACATAAAATTAAGCTATTTTTGACTGTGAAACGACCCCATTTTCAAAATCTTGTGGTTTTTTATCTACTTATGAGTATGGAAATCTTATTTTCAAGTACTTCTATTGCTCAGTCTAAATTTTTTCAACCCGCAAAAGAACCAATAAAAAAAAGAATTTGGTTAGTTACAGGTATTCATGCATATACAGAAATTGGCTCGTTTGCAGTTCTTTATCCCGTTTGGTATGCGCAAAGTGCGAGTTCCAATTTTCATTTTTTTGATGATTTTGGAAATTGGGGAAACGTAGACAAATATGGTCATGCCTATACAGCTTACCAGCTTTCGAAAGTAAGTTCTGACTTTTATCAGTGGGCTGGTGTACCGAAAAAAAAGTCTGCTATTATTGGGAGTTTGGTTGGCCTAAGCTATCAATCAACACTTGAAGTTTTTGATGGATTTAGCAATGGGTATGGTTTCTCTTGGGGAGACATGCTATTTAATACGCTAGGTAGTGGAATATATTTATCGCAAGAATGGGCTTGGTCCGAACAAAAATTAATTCCCAAATTTTCATATCACCCAACTAAATTTGCTGCATTGCGACCAGAAATACTTGGGTCAAATCAGGCTGAACGTTTTTTGAAAGATTACAATGGTCAAACGTATTGGTTAAGTTTTTCACCTAAACACCTAGCAAAAAATAGTTTGTTTCCAAAATGGCTTTGCATTTCCGTTGGCTATGGTATTGATGGGCGCCTAGTGGGAGATCAAACATCTTATGCTTCAGCAGATGGCACGACCTATCATTCTAAACAACAATATTATCTTAGTATGGATATTGATTTAAAAAGCCTTCCGATAAAAAATAAAACAATAAAAAAAATTGTATGTGCCTTTAACTATTTGAAAATTCCTGCGCCAGCAGTTTCCTTCCAGAAGAATAAAATTCAGTTTTTGCCGATTTATTTTTAATTATTCATTAATTAGCGCTGTCCACAAGGATAATTTCCCACTATCCATTCTTGGCCAAATTGGTCTTATTTTACCATTGTGCGCAGCAATATTGAGATAATCACCAATAAATACTGATTGAGTCGGTATAAACGGTTTTTCTGAAATACACGTCTCAACAAATGACATTCCACCATCGGTTGATTTGCACCATACTACATCCGTTTGGTTGTCTGTGTATTTTCTTCTGTCGAAATAAACGAAATGTAAACAACCCGTGATTTGATCAATCGTCACCCAAGTAAAAAATTGATGTTTCCCCGGCTTGTCTTGGTTAACACGAATTGGGGCCGACCAAGTTTCTCCTTGATCAGTAGATTTCATCAACCAAATATCTGTATCTGTATCTCCATTTCGCTGATCAGCCCAATTAATATAAAGCGCTCCCCTATTAGGACCATTACTTTGATCACATACCAAAATAGGCAATCCATTACAACGGTTGATTCCAGGTACATTTATCGTCCAACCTCCAGGATGATCTGTAATCAATTTTTCTTTTGGAAGCCAAGTTTTACCTTCATCCAACGATTTTTGAAAAACTAAGCCTTTTGGTCCGGTCCAGGCAACATAAATCTGTCCATTCGGCCCAAATGCGGGCACGGCACCTTCAACAGTTTCATCATCATCCAGACAATCACCGGCAAATTTATTTATGCGCAACGGATCGCTCCAATTTTCACCTTGGTCCTTTGAAATTGAGAACATAATATTTGATGAATCTTCAGGTTCCATAGAATCATACATGTCAAATTGGGTCCAAGTTAAAGCCAATGTATTAGAGGAAGGATGTAAGGCTACCCAATGTTTATCCTGTGCTTTTGATCCATTTGGTTTCGGAAAAGTACCTTCAGAAAAAGGCTGATCAATAGTTGGCGCAACTTGACATACAATGCGATCAATCCAAGACGTTATTTTATAATCTGCCAAATGAAAATAGAATACTTTTCCAGACCTATCAAATGTAAGGACAGGATCACCCCAAACACCATAAGGACTTGTCAAACTTTTGTTTACCCAAGTTTTTCCACCATCTTTTGAATAATGATAATTGTTTAAAATGGAACCAGCGACTACTTCATTCGTATTCAATGGATTTATCGCAATGGATGGTTCACATACTTGAAAATGTGTTTTTGAATTCCAGTTTTTCGTGATTTCAATGTTCTTGTAAATTTGACCTTGGCAGGACGAAAAGACTAAAACAGTTAAAACACTAACGCAGCCAATAATTTCGGAATATCTTTTGTTCTTCATTTTTTGTTGTTGTAAAAGAAAACTGTGGCTTTTCATACGTGAGTATTTTCACATTGGTAGAAAACAAAATATCATCTCGGTTTATTAATAATTCAACTTGTTCATTTTCCTTCAACGCATTCATTGTTCCTTCCAAAGAACCTTGATCTACTCGAAAACCATTGCAAGCAATTATTTCATCATTGACGCTAATTCCTGCTTTTTCTGCTGAAGAACCTGAACGAACGCTTTTTACAATAACGTTTCCGCCTTCTTGTTTAACAGACGCTCCAAAAGATGGCTTTTTAGTTCCCGTGTAAGTAACATCGATTCCAACTTTGGAAAAATATTCTCCATATGGAATAATCTCTGTGCCATCAATGTATTTAGCATAAAAGGTGGTTAAATCCATTTCCAGAAATTTCTCCAATTCCATTTTGAATTCTTTATCAGAAATGCCCCGATTAAGTTCTTTCGCATATTTTATATAAACAGAACGCATAAAATCATCCAAACATTTCTTCCCTTTGTATTTATCAACTATCAAAACATCAATAATTGCAGCAATTATTTGACCTCTTGAATAATAAGTCATTGTTGTGTTGGATGAATTTTCATTCGGACGATAGGCTTTAATCCAAGCATCAAAACTAGCATGTGCAACAGATTGAACTCTTGAACCAACTGATCCTTCCACATAATTAATTGTATTTTGCATTTTAGAAACGAATTCCTCCTGAGACATAAATCCTCCCCGACGCATGATTAATTCATCATAATACGAGGTAAATCCTTCCATTACCCATAGTAAACTTGTGTAATTTTCTTTATCGTAATCAAATGGACCTAATTCAATAGGACGGAATCGTTTAACATTCCATAAATGAAAATATTCATGAGCCACCAAGTTTAAAAAACCCAGATATTCAGCACCTGAATACGACCATCGGTTTACACTTAGAGTGGTGGAATTCAAATGCTCCAGTCCTCCTTGACCATCTACCACGTTGTGAACGATAAATAAATACTCCTTATTTGGATTTTCACCAAAAACTTGTGTTTCGGCTTCAATAACCTTTGGCATATCCACTTTTAGCTTTTCAATATCATAATTCCCATCCCCGAACATTGCAACTGTGTGCTTAACACCCGCAGCCATAAATTGAAATTCGACTTGATTCCCAATTTCAATGGGGCAATCTATTAAGTGGTCATAATTTGAAAAATCAAATGTTTTGTTGCTATCTGATGAAACAGAAATTTTTGCCTTAGGTAGAGCCGTCGAAATAACATTGAATTCGCGATAGGGTGTAATCTCTAATTGACCCGGTAAATTTTGATGGTTACTCACATACATAAAGACTCCCGATCCGCTTACGAATCCATGTGTCAAATCCAAGAAACTCGTTCTAACACTCAATTCAAAGGCATATACTTGGTAGGTAATTGATATTCTTTTTCCTTTTAATGCATTCTGAAGCTGCCAAGTATTCTTAGCGGTTTTTACTGTTTTAATTGCAACTTTGTTTTCATCAAAGGCGAGGACCTGATTAACATTCTTGGAGAATTCCCTAACTAGGTAAGATCCGGGTGCCCAAACAGGCATTTTTACTTCAATTTGTTTATCAGTGAGCCCTTCCAAAATCATTTCAACTTCAAAATAATGACTTTGCGGGTTTGTCATTTTTAATTTATAATTAACCTTCTGACTAAACACCAAAATTGTGTTTAACAAAACTAAAGATGTAAAAATAATTTTGTTCATTTTTTATAAATGTGATATAAGTTTTTCTAATGCGATTCCTCTTGAACCTTTTAAAAGAATAAAATTCTTGGTAATTGGATGTTGATCAATATAATTAACTAATTCGTCCACTTGAATAAATTTGTTTTTTGCCCGGTTATTAGGCAAGGAAAAAAACAATGAACCAACCGTAATGTAATCGACGTTTTCAATGTTCAGGTAATGTAGGATTTCTTGATGTTTTTCAATTGAAACATCTCCCAACTCTAGCATATCCCCAAGAACAAGAATTTTTTGTTTTGCTTCGGTTTGAATAAAACTTGTAATTGCAGAAAGCATGCTAGAAGGATTTGCATTATAACAATCAACTAATAATTTATTCTTGGCTGTAACAGTAATTTGTGATCTATTGTTTGACGGAACATAAGCCTCTAATGAGGCATTAATTTTAACATCCGGAACGTCAAATAATTTACCAAATCTAATGGCTACTAAGAAATTATACAAATTGTACCCTCCAAACAAATGCGTTTGTACAACATTCCTTGTTTCTGAATCATCCCACCAAGCAAAGTTCAAATACGGGTTCAATTGAAGAATTTCTCCTTGTAATTCACTTTTCTCACGAATCGAGTATGAACCATATTCTATGTTATTTGGTAAATTGGTCATCAAAGCTTCATCATCGGCATTTACAATTAGAAATCCATTTTGCTTTATAACGGACTGAAACAATTCCAATTTTGTTTTTAACACTCCTTCAAAACTCCCAAACCCCTCCAAATGAGCAGCTCCAATATTTGTGATTATTCCATGAGTAGGTTCGGCAATTTCGCATAACTCAGAAATATCATAAGGTTTATTCGCGCCCATTTCAATAATTGCAATTTCATGGGTTGAGTTTACAGTTAAAAGTGTTAATGGCACCCCAATGTGATTATTCAAATTCCCTTTTGTTGCTAACACATTAAAATGGCTACTTAGAACTTGATAAATTAACTCTTTGGTAGTTGTTTTTCCATTTGATCCTGTGATTCCTATAAATGGAATATTAAATTTTTTTCTATTATGATTTGCCAATTTCTGAAGAAAAACTAAAGCATTGGGAACATAAAATATAGTTTCGTCGTCCGCATAGTTTTCTTCATCCACGATGGCGTATTTTGCACCGGAATCAATCGTGCTTTTTGCAAAAGCATTACCATTGAAATTATTTCCTTTTAACGCAATAAACATACCGTTTTGTTGTACGTTACGACTATCCGTAAATACTCCAGATGTTTTATAATAGAGTTGAAATAATTTGTGCATAAATAAAAAAGGCCTGTTAAACAGGCCTTAAAAATACTAATTATGATTTTCTTTTTTTCTTTTTACCGTAATTTTTTCCGGTTGGACTTCCCACTCGATCCATCGCACATCGGAAACCAATGTTTCGTGTAGATTGTGTTTCATCCAAGAACCTTCTTGTACCACAACCTAACCAATACGCATTGTCTTCCCAAGAACCACCTTTGTACACTCGTGTTCTATCAGAAACTAGTGTTGTAGGAGTTCCTTTATTCCAATCAGAATTATTGATTTTTGAACCATCTAAATTATATCTTTCATGATCGTTTTGATACATTACTAATTTAGGGTCTCTTTTTCCAAGATTAATATCTTTTTTCCGAGCTTCATTTTGATAGAAAATTGAAGATTCAATATCACCATCCAAATAATCGATATAATCATCCTTACGATAATTCAATCTACCTAAATTCTCTTCCTCTGTAACACGACGATAGCGCATTTGGCCTTCAGTTTCAGAAATGTATTCTGTTAAGCCATTTCTCAACACCGCAATCATTGTTGTTAAAGCAGGATCATCTAAATAATTTGGAAACAACCGCGTTATATAAGCATCATTGAATACACGCCCCCACAAACCTCTGTTTATTAAGCGGGTAGCTTCCGTCGTTCTTAAATTATTTGTTAAATAAATTGCTGAATCTAACCAATAATGAACTGAATCAATAAATTGCAGCTCTTTTTTGTATTGAGAACCTTTGATATTATAAACATCCAAATTATTTCCTGATGAAATAAACAATTGATCAGGGTTCACTCCTTTTCTTGATTCTGCAGCATGTTTTGATTGAGCTTTAGCGTTTATTCCATTAAAATCTAATGGCTTTTTGTCTAAAACATTAAATTCAACCGTATAAGAATATTTTTGCAACGGTGTTGTTCCTGGTTTCTCCACATTAACAACAATAGAATATTTTCCTGCCGGCATATTATATTTAGCTTTTATAACACCTTCTGAATCAATTTCAAAATATTTCTTGTCTCCATTAATTTTAAAATTCAGATTTTTTTTAGCCGGCGTTTTATTGATTAAATCTCCTTTCGGAGCCTCGCTTGAAAAAGGATAATTTAACGTATCTAATTTACATGAGGTAATTATATCATTTTCATAAAAGAATTCAAAATCTGTTTCTGCAACACCATTTCCTTGTCTATCCAAAGGATTCCATTCTTTTTTATTTGCACCATCACTACCCGCAATTCGTTGATAACGAACACGTTCAAAGTCTAACACATATTGTTTCATTCCATGAACATCATAACGAATTCGATCGTTTTTCATAGCATCATGAACACCTATTGTAGTTGTCAACTTAGTTGTGTATACATTTCCTCTGAACGGACTGAAGCCATCCACATCATCTAATGAGTTTGGTCGATACACATCTTGCACCCACTCAGAAACATTTCCTGCCATGTGAAATAATCCAAAATCATTTGGCCAAAAAGATTCAACTGGGGCCGTTGGTGCAGCACCATCATTTAGATTACCTGCAATTCCCATGTAATCACCTGAACTTCGCATGAAATTAGCTTGAATTGACCCTTGAAATTGTTCCTCTTCACGTCTCACCCAGTGACCATTCCATGGATACGTTCTGCGGTCCGTATAATTTTCAGAATTTTCCTGTATGTTCCCAATTAAGCCTGTTGCAGCATATTCCCATTCTGCTTCGGTTGGAAGCCGGTAGTTTGGCAATAATATTCCATCTTCCATACGAACGATTCGTGCTCCGTAATTACCTTGTCCACCTTTATTTACTGACCGTGCACTTGGATTATAATTTCTCAGGCGACGACCATTATCCGGTTGTGACTCTTGCGTAAATGCTTCGTCGGGGGCAGCCTCCTCATCAACAATTTCTTCCTCAGTTTCTTCCTCAGTTACATAATTGCGATTTGCCTCTCTCGGCGCAGGTTGTAAACCAAAATATTGTCCACTAAGATAAGCCTCCGTTGAAAACATTTGAAAAGGACTCAACTCTTTATTCCCCATTTCCCAATCTAAGATTCCCTCACGTGCAAGTATATATTCATTTACGCGATCAGTTCTCCATTTACAATATTCATTGGCTTGAATCCACGACACACCAACAACAGGGTAATCTCTGTAGGCAGGATGACGCAAATAGTAATTCACAAAATTCTCCATTGATGATAATGCACTTCTCCAACACAAGGTATCTGGTAAAGCTTTTCGGTAAACCTCTTGATAATTTGAAGTAAATGATTCACTGTAGTTGTCTACGTATTTTTTAAATGCACTTTTATCCCCTTCAATTTCTTTTATAGAATCTAAATTAGCAAATTCCTGAATTTCCAGATCTTCCGTTGCATCAGGTTCATACCTATTTGGATTCAATGGGTCAACACTTCCATAAACACGACCTAACCAAAATAAATATTCCAAATAATCAAAATTTGAAACTTCAGTTTGGTCAATATAAAATGAGGGTACAGTTACTTTCCTGGGATTATTGTTCCAATCACGCATGACATCTTGTTCTGTCATACCCATTGTGAATGTACCACCTTCTACCAAAGTTAAACCAGGACCTGTTTCTTGGTCCATTGCTGGGAATTTCTCAAAACCACTTCCAAATTTTTCTGGACTATTGTGATGCCATCCTGTAGATTTAGATTTTTCCGGTTGACAAGAAACCAGAAAAATTACTCCGCAAAGAATAGCGCTGCTTTTTATAAAAAAATAACTCATTGCTTTCGATTTCATACTTTTTGAGTTTGTTAAGAATCTTACTAACGTCTATTATTAAAAAAGGTTACTAAAAAGAAGGACAAGAAATCGTTCTGAATGCTCTTGGCTTTCTTCGGCATTTCAAATTGTATCCCAATGATACCTCATGCGAACCTCCGGATATTCCATTTCCTAATTTAGAAACTGTTACATCGTAGCTGTATCCCAGTTTAAATTTACCTGTATTGACACCAAATGTTAAGATAAAAGCATCGCGATTACGATACCATGCTCCAACATTGAAATTACCGTATTTTATGTACGTACCAATATTTAATTCTTGAAAACCATTTTGATATTGATAAATAATATTCGGCATGATTGAAGTCACATTGGAATACTTGGATTTAGAACCCAAAGCAATTTCAGCACCCACATGACCTGTAAAACGCATCGGCAAACGAGACTGACCTAAAATCATAGATTCATCTGGTCGGTTTAAGTGATTAATTGCCACGCCACCAAAAAAACGTTTTGTAAAAACAACCGCTCCAGCCGATACATCGAAAAAACCACGATTACCACCCCTTGCAACATCACCTGTTTGGTAAATAAAACCACGACGAGGATCAATCATATCGCCAAAAGTTAGCTTATCCCAATCTAAAAATTTCTGGTACCAAGAAGCTTTTGCGCCAAACATCATAGAAGCTTTACGGCTCAATTTAACATGATATGAATAAA
>Ga0247833_1001234_pt1 | contig 42966 bp, 29 predicted proteins | sample LaCruzMarch2015__7_FD_187117 | JGI IMG/M metagenome (GOLD analysis project Ga0247833, IMG submission 187117) | Freshwater microbial communities from meromictic Lake La Cruz, Castile-La Mancha, Spain - LaCruzMarch2015_8m | ecosystem: Environmental > Aquatic > Freshwater > Lake | place: Spain...
TATCAATATTCCAACTTATGCTTATGGTGGTGAGTTTTCTGGAAATGGGATAGTTGATGATGCACTTGGAATTTTTAGTCCAAATGAAGCTGGTGGAGGAATTCATCAGATTTTTTACGAATCTATATCAGGATGTACCGACAGTGTTGAAATAGAAGTGATACCATTTATACAGGCAGAAATTGATGTACCAGGAGGGCAATTATGTTACGTCGATAGCTTAATAGCAATTGATTTGCAACCTGCTGGAGGATTGTTGAGTGGAACTGGAATAATAGATTCTTTGCATTTCAATGCTTTTGTTGCAAACCAAGGCGACCATTTATTGAGTTATACAGTCGGTGAAGGACTATGTCAAAGTGTTGATACTGCAACTATTCGAGTTGCACCAAGCATTGGCTATTCATTAACCGTTTCAAAAGACTCAATTTGTTATGGAGAATATGCTGCCATTAATGTAAATGCATTTGGTGGCAATGGCAACTTAATTACTTATAACTGGAATAATGGCTTGCTTCCTCAACAACAACAAATAGTTAGTCCATTGCAAAGTACTGATTATAATTTGTTGATTACTGATGGTTGCTCCATTATAAAAGACACCATTAAAATTACTGTTGCAGCGCCTATTAGTGTTCAATTTACAAGTAGTGAAACGCTATGTTATGGAGAAGAAGGGTTTATAGTAGCAAGTACTACTAATCAAGTGGTTTATAGTATTAAATGGCGTGGAAACTTATTTTATGCGGGTGATACATTGCCAGGTTTAGCTTCTAATACATACGTTGCAAGCATCACAGATACAATTTCTGGTTGCAAACTCGATACTTCTCTTACCATACCGGGATATCCTTTGGTAAAATCCCAATTCAGCGTTAATCCAGATAACGATTGTATTCCATCAAACATAAGAGATATTAACTTTATAGATTTAAGCACTGGAGCAACGCAAGGCAAATGGCTGTTTGGTGATGGTTCAGAGCTGGCTTATGAATCAGGCGTTAATCCATTTCATGAATATATTACTCACGGGGAATACTCTGTGGTGCTTACAGTGGCGGATAGCAGCGGTTGTGAAGATAAATCAGAAATTAAAATTTGTTTGCAAGAGCCATTCAAGGTTTACCTACCTAACGCAATGACCGTAAATCAAGATGGGTTAAATGAGGTTTTTTTAGCTAAAGGCGAAGGCATTCAAGAATTCAAAATGTGGATTTACGACAAACATGGAAACGTAATGTTTGAATCCAACAAACTAACTGACGGCTGGGACGGTCAATTCAAAGGCCGGTATGTTCCTCAAGACGTTTACGGTTGGGTAATAGAAGTGCAGTGGGTAAATAATCAGTGGTTTACGCAAGGTGGAACTGTTACGGTAATGAGATAGCCATGTGCAAGTATATTGGAAGACAATACACAATTGTATGATATGACAACAATAAGAAAGACAGTTTTACCAATTCTACTTGCGACAATTTGGATTAGTATTTCCGAGTTTGTTCGCAACACTTTTTTATTACACAATTATTGGACAGAACAATACCAAAATTTAGGATTGACATTTCCTGAACTACCAATCAATGGTGCTGTTTGGGGAATATGGTCTTTGTGCTTTGCTACGGCCATTTTCATATTCAGTAAAAAATACACTATGGTTCAAACCACGTTTTTATCTTGGTTTGTTGGTTTTGTTTTTATGTGGTTGGTAATAGGAAATTTAGCGATATTGCCTTTCGGAATATTACCAATTGCTATTCCATTGAGTTTATTGGAATCGTTTTTAGCAACTTTTATCATTTTTAAACTTTCTGAAGAGAAATGAATTTAAGCCCAACAGCACAGTGTCTAATTGATGCTTACCAGGGTTCTGACCTATGGGAAAAGCATAAATACATAGAAGCTGAAACTGCTGTAAAAGGACTTGAGTTTTACAAATCAAGTTTTATGGTAAAATTCCCTCTCTTTTGGTAGCTGCAAGATGTTGGTGAAATGCTTAAAGAAACATAAAACATTGAAAACAAAGGCTGATATTCGACAACTTTACAAACCCATTCAACCGACAGTTAAACAATCGGCTGAAAATGTAACCTACTCAGAATTTTTACCTAACCTCAAACTTCAAAACTTTATTTATTGCTACTGGCAACTCAAAACATCTTCAGCACTTTCAGAACCATTTATTTATCGCGTAGTAGCCGACGGTTGTATTGATATATTTTTTGAACTCAACAATCCCAAAGACAATTTTGTAATGGGGTTTTGTAAAAAGTTCACCGAGTTTCCTCTTGATAACTCGTTTCATTACATAGGTGTTCGTTTCTTGCCAACAATGTTTCCGCAACTTTTCAGAATTAATGCAGCAGAATTGAGTAATCGCTTTGAACAATTAGATAATGTAGTTCCCAAAGTTTCAGCATTCATTGCCGACAATTTTCATCATCATTTAACAACAGAACAAATACAGTTAACCTTTGACAGCTACTTTATAAATCTCGTTGAAAACACATCTTTTGACAACGACAGCCGACTATATAATGCGATTGGAAAGATACTTCAAGAATTTGGGGTTGTAAACATTGAACAGGACTTGGGCACAGGTATAAGTCAAAGACAACTTCGCAGACTTTTTGAGTTTTATATCGGCGAAACACCTAAGACATTTGCTAAAGTGGTTCGTTTTCAAAATATTCTTCGTGCAAAGCCTTCATCGCAAAGTTTGCGACAGAACAAGTTATTTTTTGATGTAGGCTATTACGACCAAGCCCATTTCATCAAAGAGTTCAAGAATTTTTATGGTGTTACGCCAAGCAAAGTGTTTGACAGATGATTATGTCCGTTTTATACAATGTTTGAAAGGTGATTTGATAGAATTTTGTATCGTAAATCAAAACAAAAAATGACGAAACGAATACTTATATTTCTAACAATAGCTTGCTTTACGGCAAATGCTTTTTCACAATCAGGTTCAACAATTAAAAATCAAAACAAAATGAAACTAAACGCAGGAATTCTCACAACAAAGTTGGCAGAAAGTAAAGCTTTTTATACCAACAACTTAGGTTTCGGGGTAACATTTGAAAATGAGTTTTACCTCTTATTACATACCCCAAACCAAGAGGCGGAAATTAGCTTTTTGCTTCCCAACCACCCAAGTCAACAACCTTTTTTTCACAAACCTTTTTTAGGACAAGGAATGTACCTGACTATTGAAGTAGATGATGTAGATAGTATCTACAATGCCCTTAAAAAGAAAGGTGTACCGATAAAAATTGACATCAGAAACGAACCTTGGGGCGATAAGCATTTCGCTATCGAAGACCCAAATGGAATAGGCATCGACATTGTAAAATATTCACCACCACAAGAGAAATAGTTGTGAAATGCAAATTTAGGCGTTTCCTCATCTGCCGACATTGCTCAAATAGCTGCTTAAACTTTTAATTGTTTTGAGTTTTCAGGTTGCTCAGAATCTTTTCTTAGGTTGAAATACTTTCTTCACTTCCACTGAAACCGTTTTTGGCGTTCCCTTTTTATTAAAATCGCTCATCGCATTTTAATAAAAAGGTCAGGCTTTCAGCGTCCCAATGGGACTGCTTCAGTCCTTAACGCGGGCAGTAGTTTTCACAAAAAACGCCTTTTTAATTTTAATTTTTTTGACTTCAATTAGAATTCTCCCAAAAATTGATTTTCCTTTTATTTATCCTCTGATTAACATTATAACTTAAGTTATAGGTTGAAGTTCCTTTATTTATCTAGGTTTGTAAAAGTAAAAATAGCCAAGCAAAATCAAATAAAAATGAAGAACATAATTAGTAATGAAGTATTAATTATTAAAATAAAAGGTAATGTTTAAATGGGAAGATTATTTTACTTATTTACATAAACTGGAACGATGAGGGGAATTTTACTTTTAATTCATTTTATTTTTATTGTTACTTTTATTTCTAATGCCCAAGACCTAGAGCAGATAGGAAAAGAAAAACCAGTAAAGTTTAGTGGCGGTCTTACTGTATTGGGCAATTTCTACCAAGTATCCGGCATAGAACCACGTTCAAAGCCTTTTCTGTGGAGTATAAATGGTTCTCCTACAATTACAGTTTTAGGCATTAGCTTTCCTTTTTACTTCAATATTGGAGCACAAAACCGTTCATTTTCTCAACCGTTTAATCAATTTGGTGTAAGTCCACGGTATAAATGGCTCACCACTCATATTGGTTATAGAAGCCTCAATTTTTCCAATTACACCTTAAGCGGAATTGTAATGTTAGGTGGAGGCTTAGAAATTAGAACCAAGAAATTTAGATTCGGAGCTATTGCAGGTAGAATAAACAAGGCCGTAAGAGAAGACACAACACAATCATTTATAGCACCTCAACCTGCATTTAAACGTATGGGTTTTAGCGCTAAAATTGGTGTTGGAACAGAATCAAATTATTTCGACCTCATAGTTTTAAAAGCAAAAGACGAGGCTGAAAGTTATACGGATGCGCCACCAAGGCTAAATCCTGCAGAAAATGCTGTAGTTGGCATCAATTCAAAATTTCTTTTATTTAAACACTTAAACCTAGGTTTTGAGGTTGCAGCTTCTGCCTTCACAAGAAATACCTTACTAGATTCTATTAATGATAGCGATGTTCCAAAAGAACTTTCTGCTATTATGAAAAGGAATATCTCTACACAGCTATTATTTGCTGGTAATGCCTTTATAGGTTATACTTCAAAATATATTAACCTGAGATTAAACTACAAAAGAGTTGACCAAGATTTCAATTCTATGGGTGCATATATTTTTCAAACTGACCTCGAATCTTATACTGTAGAACCAAGTTTTAACTTTTTTAAAAGTAAAGTGCGATTATCAGGAAGTGTTGGTATACAGCGCGATAACCTTCTTAAAAACAAATTTTCTACCACCGAAAGAACCATTGGCTCCGTAAATTTAAGTATTCAGCCGGGGCGCAAATATGGTTTAGATGTTCAATACGGTAATTACGGAATTACCCAAAGAGCAGGAATAATTCCAGTAAATGATACGACCCGTTTGGCCATTGCAAATCAAAATTTAACCGTTATAAATCGCTATAGCTTAAGTAATTCTAAAAGAGCAATGAATTTTGTTTTATTAGTAATGTACCAAGAATTAAGCAGTCTTAATCCATTTCAAAGTGCACAATTAGGAAGTAATGTATTAGTTGGAAATTTTACATCTACCTATACTTTTCTTAAAACAGGTTTGAATTTTACTGGTGGGGCCAATTATACCAAAACAACTTTTGCCACTGGTGAAGCTTTGTTGGTTGGGCCTTCCGTAGGATTCGGCAGAAGTTTCCTTAAGAAAAAGTTAGTTACTGGCCTTAATTTCAGTTATATGCTCAATCAATTTAATGGTAAATCGGCTGGTAGCGTTATAAATGGAGGTGTAAATTTAAATTACCGAATTAACAAAACACATAGTTTTTTAGCAAATCTCAGGCTTACACACAATGGCTCAACAAGTCCAGTTTCTTTGCCATTTACCGAAATGTGGTTCAGTGCGGGGTATCAATTTAATTTCTTTTAATCTACAAATGATGATTCGAATTTCTAAAATCCTATTTATTTGTTTAATTGTTTTTTTGCATCAATTAAATGGACAAAACAATCCAATTACCATTAACGTAGCAGTAAATCCGCCTTATTCAACAGATTTTACCCAATATATTTCTTCGGCTAGCCAAACTGTAATTACGATAGTAAATTCAAGCCAAGAAACTTTTAATGTTTTTCTGGCTGGAAGTATTCAAAATTTAACTGTAGATAAAGGAGTTCGCATTCCTGCTAATGAGGTTCCTCAGGTTCCTCCATTAGTAATTTCTCCTGGAGTAAGAATTATTAATGGTTCTGAACTACAGTTGTATATAAATCCAGCATCTTTAGAGTATCAAGGTTTAAGTCAACAAGAAGTTATCAATGGAAATCTTCCTGAAGGATTGTATCAAATCTGCCTTCAAGCCATAGATTTTAGTACCTTAGAGCCAAGGTCAGCGCAGGAGCCTTCTGGTTGTTCTAATGTTTTTCAGGTTAGCTTTCTTCAGCCTCCATTATTAATCAATCCTTTTTGCGGTAGTGAAACATTTTTCACAATTCCACAAAACGTAAATTTTACTTGGGTTCCTCCAGTTGGTGTTCCGCTAAATGCAATTTTAAGTTACCGTTTTAAAATTGTAGAAATACTTCAAGGTCAAAACCCAATTCAGGCCATGCAATCTACATCAGTGCCAATAGTAAATGACATTACCAATAACAATTTCTATTTACTCACAGCAATAGGACCTGCATTACAATCGGGTAGAGAATATGCTTGGCAAGTAACCGCAGAAGATTTAGCCCAGAACGCCATTTTTAGCAATGGTGGAAAAAGCGAAATTTGTACATTCCGCATGGGAATTCCAACTTCTACATCTAATGTGGTGCAGGCTAACATTGTTTATCCGGCTCCTGGTGTAAAAATTCCCTTTAGAAATGTGCCCATTGTAGCTCGTTTTGAACCATTTTCGATTGACGATAGGGGCTTTTCTGTAAGTACCCAAGTTAATAATACCCAAGGCGGTTCAGACCAATCAACTACTCAACAATCTTGGCCGTTGGGAAGAGAAACCTTCGTTCAACAACAAATAAATCAAGAGCCAACATTAGAGCAATTACAACAGATATCAGTTGGTAGAAATCTTCTTCAATCTCCGGGTTCTGGCATTTTAACAAGAGGTGCTGCACATACAGTTCAAAGTGAGCTTTCTTTACAAATGGAAAATGGACAAAGTAGAACCACAACTGCAAGTTCTACTTTTTTAAATGGAATGCCAGCTCCAAAACTAATTTCACCAGTTAGAGATACTACATCAACAAGTCATACTGTTACTTTAAAATTTAATCCTGAAAATTTTTTGTTACAAGCTTCAAGTCCACCGACTTTGCTTCCTAATCCTGAAATAATTAAGAGTTTAACCGGAACCAATCCATATTGGTTTATAGCAAAAATTGAAGAAAAATACAAAATTGAAATTTCACGAAGGTCAAGTTTTGATACAATTATTAATACAAAATTTGGCCAACTGGAAATTAATGACACCATCAAAACAAATAAAACACAGCAAGCACTTTTACTTAAAATCAGCCGACAAATTAAAAATGACTTTTTCCTGGCCGATACAGGAAGGTACTTTTGGAGGGTAAGTTACTTAAGTAATCAGCTTGATTCTACATCTTCAACATATATTACTTCCGAATCCGGTAGCTTTTTTATAAGCGACGGAATTGCAGGAGAGCAAGTAAATTCCGCTTGTATGGGTGAATGTGATGCTCCAGCAATTGCCGACCGCGTTCCTGTAACTACCATACAAATTGGAGATTCAATTACCATCGGTAAATTCAAAATGAGAATTACTGAAATTAGTTATTTAGGTCCGGCTGCGCGAGGCAAAGGCAACATACAAATTCCATTTTTAAGAAGCGTTTTAAAAGTAACATTCAACGACCTTCAGATAAACGCATCCAAACAAGTTTTTTCTGGTACAGCTGGAGCCGAATACGACAATAGCTCACTTCTTCCTCGTTTTTCAAGTGCCGATGCCTTTCAAACAAATTTACCAAATGCAGATTCATTGCAACAATTTTTCGAAAGCAGGCAACCTTTACTTACAAGTAATCCAAACACACCGATTGGTTTGCCATTAGGGCTCGACAAGAGAATTGAAGATGAGAATATTACAATTGCTGTAGTTGCTGCAAGTTTTAAACCCGAAAGGGCCACTTTGGCTGCGGCGCTCAACATTCCATTGTTCGGTTTAAGGTCCATGTTAGATACCAACGGCTTGGGAATAAATAATTTAACTTTTGGGGCATCAGATATTTGTTTTCATCCTTTTGGTTTAGCTGGTGCTTCAATGGGTACACTTTATATGCCCGAAGATGTTGACTATGTGTTTGCTCCGGGGCAACGCATCTTGCTTAATGGCACTAAAATAAATTTGGCAACAGGTGCTGTTGCAGATTCTGGTTGCTATGTAAGCTGGGATTGTGATGGATTTAGAGCATTGAATATTAAAGGAGCTGTAAATTTTGATACAACTATGTTGATTGCAGAAAACCTTGTCGGAAATAGCGATAATAGAAAAAGAGTAGAGGCAAGATTCGCTTTTACTGTTAGGAAAACCGGCAATTGGATGGCTGCCTTAGACTTTGATAAATTTCAAATACCAGGAATTAAAGGTTGGGGCTTTGATGTGCAAGAAGCTACTTTAGATTTTAGTGATCTAAGTAATCCTGTTGGCATGCAATTTCCCGCAAATTATGCTGGCGATAGGTCTGTTTTATGGAATGGATTTCACTTAAAAAAATTAAGTGTTTCATTGCCAAAAGAGTTTGGTGAAGATAAAGCTGCGGAAACAGACACAGCTGAATCGCAATTACTAGCTTCTTCAAAGAGAATTAGCTTTGAGGTAAACAATTTATTAATAGACAATAGCGGAGTAAGTGGAAAATTGCAAGCATTAAACCTACTAAAACTTGAAAATGGTTCAATGGATGGTTGGGGCTTTTCTATTGATTCGATTTTATTAGAAGTGGTTTCAAACAGTTTTGTAAATGGAGGTTTCAATGGTGAAATGGTAGCTCCAATTAGTCCTGATCATCTTAAATATTCAAGCGTTTTAAGCCAAGGTCCTGCGCAAAGTGGTTTACGTTACGAGTTCAGAGTACTTCCAAAAGACACTATTACAGTTCCGCTCTGGCATGCCAGTGTTGAATTGTTGCCCACTTCTTTTATCAGTATTTTGGCAGATACCGGCGGATTTAAACCAAGTATGAGTTTAAATGGAAATATAGGCATCAATACTAACATTGGTGAAATACCAGTGCGATTTGTTGGGGTTCATTTTCAACAATTAAAAATAGAAACAAAAGCTCCTTTTATAAGCTGCAATACATTCTCATTCGCGAGTCCTGAGAAGAAAATGGCAGGATTTCCAGTTTCTGTTACCAACATTACATTGACCAAACAAACCTTTCATGGTATGTTTAGTTGGGATGATACCGAAGGTGATAGAATAGCATTAAACTTTCAAGTAAATGTTAATTTTACGGGTGAAAGTAACACATTTGGAGGAAGCACAGAATTAGCAATTTTAGGTAGAATAGATTTGGGCGATTTAAAAAGAAGTGCTGACGAACCTGACCCTCATCCTAATAGTTTCGATTTTCCAGCATTAATTCCAACTGGTGTTGACCTTAAAGCTATCCTAATAAATGCAGATATGGGATTTGTTAGTGTAAAAGGCTTCTTTAGGTTTTTTGCAGAAGATAGTATTTTTGGAAAAGGATTTATGGGTGGACTAGATGCTACTTTCATCAAAACCATCACCGTAAAAGTTGTGGGCGGTGCTGGTGAAATAAACGATCATAAATATTGGTATTTTGATGCTTCTGCTAAATTTACACCAGGAATTCCGATTTATTCTGGCCTCGAATTATTTGGTTTTGGTGGTGGTGCATTTTATGGAATGAACATAGCCAGTTTACCTGTTTCAGCAGCTGAATTAGTGCCAAAAACTCCTACTGAAACTCCGCCGCCAGGTTCTACTCTGAGCAGCATCAGATTAATTCCAGATCCAATTGCAGGTTTTGGTTTTAAAGCTACCATTATGTTTGGTTCTAACGGAGGTGGGCAAGTATACAATGCTGATGTTACTTTGTCGGGAGTATTTAGTACTTCAGGAGGTCTCGCTACAATGACACTCGGAGGAAATGCTTATTTTATGACCAATCCAATAGACAGAACTTTTCAAGCTGTAAGAGCAGAAGTTTTGCTGAGGTATGATTTTACACAGAATATTCTTGAAGGTTTATTTTCAGTAATGATAAATGTTCCGATGACCATTGTTGGTCGACAAGCAGGAAACTATGCAGGTTCTGCTTATTTATATGCAGGACCAGACAAATGGCAAATTTTGGTTGGTCAACCAGATTTGCCAAGCAGAGTAGGGGTGCGAGTAGCAAATATGTTCGACTTTAGTGCATATTTAATGGCAGGTCAGCAACTTCCTGCTCCTCCAGACCCACCAGAAATCATTGAAGAAATTCTAGGACCAGGAACAATTGTAAGAAGTACTGGTATTTCGAGTGGCACAGGACTCGCTTTTGGAGCTTCTTTTATTCCACCCAAGTTTGACCAAAAATACCTGGTTTTTTCAGCAAAATTAGACGCTGAAATTGGCTTCGATATGAACATGTTCGACTATGGTGCTACCAGTTGTGATGGAATACCCGAAGGAGAAAGACTCGGTATAAATGGTTGGTATGCAAAAGGTGCAGTTTATGCCTACTTGGTTGGAAGTATTGGTATTGATGTAAATATGTTTGGAGAAGTAGTAAATTATAAGATTGTAGACGTTGCAGCTGCTGCATTGCTTCAATCTGGTTTTCCAAATCCTGCATGGATGAAAGGTACTATTGGCGGACGATACAATATTCTTGGTGGTCTTGTTAAAGGCGATTGCAGGTTCGAGTTAATGATTGGAACCAAATGCGAGCCTCCTGTAGAAAGTCCATTAGCTGGAATCAAAATGATTGGTGATATTTCTCCACAAGCTTCCACCACAGGTGTAGATTGCGGTGTGGCTCCTCAAGCAGCTTTTAATGTAGATTTAAATACTGCATTTGTTTTACCAAAAAACAATTCAGATGGCAGTGTTACCAACGAAAATTTTAGGTTTACAATAGAAATATTCACCCTTAAAAAAGGAACTGTGAATGTTCCGGTAACACTTAGCACAGCAACAGATAACACCAGGGCCATGATTACTCCAACTGCTTTGCTAGAGCCGTTTACAAATTATAAGTTAAGTTTGAAAGTAAAAGCAGAGAAATTTCAATCTGGTACATGGGTGCAGGCAAAAAGAATAAATGGCACTGATATCAGCGAAACGCTCGATATTTCTTTTACTACGGGAGATTTACCAGACAAAATAAGAGATCAGGACATTACCTATTGTTTGCCATTAAACAGACAAAGGTTCTTTGCTCAAAATACTTGCGAAAGCGGATTTATTCAACTTAGATATTCTATGGCATATTTGTTTAATGCGGCGCCTGCAAGTGGCTATCAGAGAACTTATTATGCTCGATTCCTTCCTCAGCCTTCTGGCACTCCTATCGAAACGCAAGTAACTTATCTTTCATTACTTAATCGTGTAAATTTTGTGCTTCCTACACTTTCTACCAGTAAAATGTACAAAGTGCAAATTATTCACCGCGATGTGCGTGTTGCAAGTAGTTCCAATACTCAATTTGGTGGGGTAAATTTAGCCATGCAAGGCGTTTCTTCTCAATTTACTACCTTGTTAAATAATAATGTTGAGCTCCGCAGAAGAATGTTATCGGGGGGTAACTCTATTGCGAACAACGAGTTTTTGTATTATGAGTATTTCTTTAGGACCTCTATGTACCAGAATGTTTCTGATAAGATTAATGCTTTATCAGCCTCAAGTACAGTCTATGAAAGAATCTCTCCTTACGAGAATTTAGGATTAAATTTAAGTGGTGCTGAAAAATTAGAAAAGTTTGAAGTAGAAGGCTTCAGTTACACAGTTGGATTAAGCACTCAAAAATTTAGGATTCTCAATATCAAAGACGCCTATTCAAATTTATGGCACACCTCATTTGTGCAACCCGTTATTTATGATTTGTACAACAGAATTGTAAACAATAATTACTCTACAAGAAGATTTTTCCGTTCTTCTCCCGACGAATATGGAATACCACCAACCAGTATTCTCTATGGGAATTCAATTTCAGGCCCTTTGTCTGATAGTGAAGTAAATCCGGGAATGGTAAGTTCCTCTTCTACTAGCTTTTTAGGTTCTACTCTAATTACTTCATCTTCGGGCATATCTGGTGGTGGTTTTTCATCAGGATTATCATTTAATACCAACAGTCAAACAAGTATGCTCGTGTTAGAAACAGGTTGGTTTGCGAGAGATGATTACGATAGAATGGGAACTATCATTGCCAATGTAAAAAGCAGGTATGGAAATAGCCTCTCTGGAGTTGACGTCACTACAAAAGCGTTTATTAATCGTTACCTCAATACACCATATAAAAATATGTTTCGTGGTGCATATCAGATTAGGTTTACTACAGTTCCCGTAAGTAATTGCGGAAATCCTGCACCAAGCCTGAATACACTTAAATCATTTACTTACTAATGAAATCAGCAATTTTTATACTCGTATTAATTTTCAGCACTCAATTTCTAAAAGCAGAAGATACTTTGCGTGTTAGAGCTATTTCAAAAGTGTATAACGACAGTGTTGTGTTGCGTTTAGCTCCAGAAAATGCTATGACTTTTGATGCTTTTCGTACTTTTGGAATTAAAATAGAAGCTGCAGATTTTACTGCAGACGAGAGCAAAGAATTGGTTTTCAAAACCATTGCAGCTAATTTAAATGTTCAGCCAGAAACATATTGGAAATCAACCTTTACCATTAAAGATACGCTTGCCGCATTAGCCGCACAGTTACTATTTGTAAAACCAATTCTTCCATCTAAAGGCGATGAAGCACTCGACATTCAGCAACAAAAAGATTTACGAAATAGCAGTTTCGCTTATTCCATGATTACTGCAGACCAAAGCGCTAAAGTTGCCAACGCCATGGGGCTGAGGTTTAAAGATGTTAAGCTTAACAAAGACGCTAAAAGAATTTATAGAATAATGCTGAACAATGTGCCCGTTGGATTTAAAAATGACACTACTTTTTTGCTCGTAAGTCCAGAAATAACTCCTAACCGAATTCCTCCAGTTCCAATTTGCGAATCGGGCGATAAAGTATTGCAGCTTTCTTGGCGTACACAATCAAATGCTGGCTTTACTGGTTTTCACCTCTATAGAAACGATGGAAATACAACTATTAAGTTAAACCAAGCCTTAATAGTTCCGGCAGACCAAAACAATACATCTTATCAATTGTACGTGTTTCGCGATTCTGTGTTAAACTATAAGAAATACAATTACAAAATTTATGGAGTAGATGCTTTTGGCGAATATTCTGAAGCATCAATAGAAATTATTGGCATGGCGCGCGACTTTACACCACCAGCAGCTCCGCAGTTAAATATTGTTACAGACAATGGTAAGCATCAATTACAATTAAAATGGAATTATCCTAACGAAACACTCGATTTGAAAGGTTTCTTAGTGCATAAATCTGAAAATATAGATGGACCTTATCAACCAATAAGTTCCATGTTGCCAGTTTCGGCTAGAAATTTTACTGATGAAAATTCATCTATTTATAAAGGCAGTTTTTATAAAGTTCAAAGCTTGGATACCGCATCCAATGGCGCTTTTTCGATGCCTATGTATGGCTTTGTTGCCGATAGTATTGCACCAGCTTCACCAATTGGATTAAAAGGAACACTCGATACCAATGGAGTAGTTACTTTAATTTGGAATCCAGGAAATGAACCAGATTTACAAGGTTATCGTGTTTATTTTGCCAATGCTGCCGACCACGAATTCAGCATTTTAACAGGAAAAGTACTAATAGATACAGTTTTTAGAGATACCATTCAAAAACGAACGCTTACGCGTGATATATTTTATAGAATTATTGCTGTAGACAACAATTACAACCATTCTAAGCCGTGCCAAATGGTAAAAATTAAAAGATTAGATGTGATTCCTCCTCAACAAGCAGTTTTTAAAGATGTTTTAGTTAAAGATACTACCATAGAAATTCACTGGATTAATAGTCAAAGCATTGATTTAGCTAGTGTTAAATTGTATATGCAAGAACAAAATTATACCGATTGGGACTTGCTAAAATCATGGTTGGTAAAAGATACCACAGGAGTTTTCGTAGCCAAAAATTTAAAGAAAAAAACTTATTACAGTTTTAAAATAGAATCAATAGATAGCACAGGTTTAGTTTCAACAACACAAACACCGCTTCAGTTGCGCACTTACGATACTGGCATTAAACGAGGCGAGCATAAATTAGATGTGAACTACAATGCAAAAGAGAAAGAAATATTGTTGCAATGGGAAGGTAATTTCCCAAAAGGATGTAGCTTTTTGCTGTACAGAAAAACGCCTAATTCAGAAGGGCTTACAAAATACAAAGTAATCAATAATAGCAATCAATTTAGCGACAAAACGCTTGCTGGAAAAGGAACCTATCAATACACTTTAAAAGTAATTTATCCTGATGGAAGTCAATCTGTACCGAATGTTGCAAAAGAAGTTTTAGTAAATTAACATAATCATTTAAAATATCTTAATTACTCATTAAAAATTCATCAACAATATTTCCCAGTAAATTTCCAAAAAACTTTAACCTTAAACCCTTCAAATTTTTTCTAACCATTTAATTAATAAATTATGAAAACAATTTTACAAATTATCTTTTGCCTTTTGTTTTTAAATACAGCAAAAGCACAACTCTCATGCAATTCAGTTCGCCTGGCTGATGTTCCTGGTCCCGGTCGATTTTGGGCTACTGCTTGTTCTAATAATCAATTTGCTTTAGTTGGAGGCGGAAAACTATCGTTTAGTGGAGCTTCTACGGCAGATTTTTATCTGTACAATATTGCAACAGATAGTTGGACACAAGTTCAAGACTATCCTGCAGGAGTGCACAATGGCATGATTTCTTTTGAAGTTAACGGAAGATTTTTTGCAGGCATGGGAACACCATTCATCCAATCAAGCGCTCAATTGTTCGAATTAGATTTAACCACATTAACTTGGATTCCACGTGCTTCAGCTCCAGGTTCGCATCTATTGATTGATGCCTATGTTGTGAATGGAAAAGTTTATGTAATTCCGGTGTATGTTGGAGATAATGGTAAAATTATAGAGTATAATCCAGCACTCGATACTTGGCGTGTTGTAACAGATTTTAATACCATAGATAATGTACAGTATCCTATTGGTTTTGCAATTGACAATAATATTTATTTCGGCATGGGACCGGGCGCTTTTGGTGGCGGAAATCAAGCCAAATGGTTCCGTTTCGATACCCAAACAGAAACTGTAGTTCAGTTAAATGATGTTCCCGTTGCTTCCGACCAAAGTAGTGCATTTAAAATTGGAAATACAGGCTACGTATACAATGTTGGTCAAAACAATAAAGACATGTACCGTTACAATCAAGACTCAGACACTTGGGATTTAATGTGCTCTTTTGCAGATGCCCGTTTGTCTAATGCTTCCGCTTTTGGCACTGATAATTTTGGGTATGTTGTATTTGGAGAAAACACAGATGCTCAAAACACTCCTTCCAATGAATTATGGAGGTTTGAGCCACTAGATTTAACCTCAAATAATGAAATAAATAAAGCCGAAAAAAACATTCAGTTATTTTCAGATGCTGATGGAGCCATTCATATTAATTTCCCTTTACCAGAAGTTTATTCTATTTCGGTTTATGATTTAACAGGAAGATGCATCAGCTCAGAATCAATAATGGTAAGCGAAAACTATTTTAATAAGGTAAATAAATACACCGCAAATGGATTGCATTTTATTCAAATAAAAAATTCTAAAAACGAAATTTTATTGAATAAAAAAGTAGTGTTATAATTTTTATACAAATCGTTTTTTTAGTTAAAATTTGGGCGTTCCCTTTGCGCTAAAATTGCTTCCCGCATTTTAGCGCAAAGGTCAGGCTTTCAGCGCCACAAGGTGGCTGCTTCAATCCTTAACGCGGGCATTTTGCACATTTAAACTTCATCTTTCTCGGTTTTCATCCTTTTATAAACTTGCTTTTGCCAATAGGATGAAGCGAATGTATTTTATTAAATCATTATTAAATCCTTGTTTAATTGTTATTTCCATAATTTTATTGTGCTTGTTGAATGTGTAATTAACAATTTTAGATTTTATTATCCGAGATAATGCATTAGAATCATTTAAACTTTTTTAATAGCCGATATTATTATCTTAGAATCGGATTTATCTCACACCAATATGGTTAAAGAAATACAAGTAGAATTTACCGATAAAAAAGTAACAGCATGGGGCGGAATGAAACTGATGAAGGATATGTTGGACGGCATTGGCATCAAAGAATTTATGAGTACCTTGGATTTGCCTGAAAAAGGTTCGAATCGTGGTTATGAATCCATTCAAATCGTAGAATGTTTTTGGGCAAGCATATGGATAGGAGCTGGCAGATTTAGCCATTCAGCCTATTTACGATTTGATAAAGTTTTGCAAGAGATATTTGGCTGGAAGCAAGCTCCATCACAAAGCACGTATAGCAGGTTTTTTCAAAAATTTAGTTGGAAACGCAATACCGAGGTCTTTGTGCCACTTCAAAAATGGTTCATAGATAACCTGAAGATAAAGAACGTTACTATCGATTTTGATAGCAGTGTGATGACCCGATACGGAGAACAAGAAGGTAGTAAAGTAGGCTATAATGCGAGCAAGCCAGGCAGGGCTTCCTATCATCCACTTATGGCATTTATAGCCGAAACCCGTATGGTTGCAAACGCTTGGCTAAGGCCCGGAAACACCTCTGCTCTGAGTAATTGTAAAGCATTTATAGATGAAACTTTTGAAATATTAAAAGATAAAAAAGTGGGATTAATAAGAGCTGACAGCGGATTTTATGGTCATGATTTTCTGAATTACTTAGAAACAGAAAAACAAACCAATTACATTATAGCTGTAAAAATGTATCCAACTATAAAACGAGAGTTGCGCTATTTAGAGGGCTGGGTGAAATTAAAAGACGGGATGGAAATAGCCGAATTTGAATACCAATCATCCGAATGGGAAAAGCCAAGACGAATGGTTGTTGTAAGAAAAAACATTGAAATACTTACCAAAGCAACAGGTAAACTGTTGCTGTTTGATAAACCAGTGGGCAAATACCGATACAGCCTATATGTAACCAATCTTGATTTACCCGCAGAGCAAATTTGGCTCTGTTATAAAGACCGTGCAGATGCCGAGAATCGAATAAAAGAACTTAAATACGATTTTGGGTTAGATAGTTTTTGCATGGATAAATTTTGGGCAACAGAAGCGGCATTTAGAACAATAATGGCTGCTTACAATCTAATGAGTTTATTCCGACAAGTAGTGTTGAAAAGTAAGTCACAAGCCACTTTAAGCACCCTTAGGTTTAAATGCTTTGCATTAGGAAGTTGGATAAGTAGGCATGCTGGAAAAACAACATTAAATATCTCTGCAATGGGTGAAAAAAGAAAGTGGTTAGATGGTTTGTTTGATCTCGTCAAGCAAAAAGATAAGTCTTTTTATTTTTCTAATGCATAATCTGGTTTAAAACAATTTCAAGGAATTAAAGCTGGGCAATTGTTATTTAACAAAGCCATATCATTAGCAAAAGAATTAGCTGCTGATTATTTATGGTTGGGTGTTTGGGAAGAAAATGTAAAAGCTATCAACTTTTATAAAAAAAACGGTTTAATACCGTTCCATAAACATATTTTTATGTTAGGAAATGATCTACAAACCGACATTCTAATGAAATTATTCATAAATTCTTCGTGCAACAATTCATCAAACTAAAATTAACTTAATTCTTTATCAAGTTATTTTAAGAAATTTTAAAACATTTTCCCAATACTAATTCCTCCAAAAGGGAAGAAATCACTGCCTAAATCGTCTGAAAATGTATTTACGAGTGGAGTAAAGGATAATCTAAATAAAAAACCATTTGGAGAAATAAACCGATAACCTAAGATAGGATTTCCAATCCAAGTGATATTTCCTTGTATGCTGAATAAATCGATTCCATAGGTGCGGATAGTATTAAAACCAAGCTCTAAAAAGTGTTTTTCTTTTCCTATTAATGTATTTAGTCCAAAAGCAGGAAAAGCATTTACTAAAATTAGTGAACCAACCCCAATTCTTGCATTAAGAGCAAGCATTGGAGCATTTATAATTCTTCGCTCGTAATTTATACCAATACCAAAAGTGGAACCTAACAATTCGAAATAAACGGCATTTTTTGAAGAAGATCGAGCAGATTCTTTGTGAATTTGAGGAGCTGGTTTTATGTTAATGTAATTGGTATCCTGAGCATTTACTTTACTTGCCAAAAATAGGAGGAAGAATGAAATAATTTTTTTCACAAATACGAAATAACATTCGAATGTATAAAATGATTGAGATAAATCTAAGATTTATTTTAAAACATTTTCCCTAAACTCAGTCCTCCATAAGGAATAACATTTACATTATTTCCTTCTATAAAATTAGTTATAAATGGGGTTATGCTTATTCTAAAAATAACGCCTTTAGATGATATGAGTCTGTACCCCAAAACAGGATTGGCCAGCCAATTGGTCTCCCACCCATTAGAAAAAAATACTACGTCATAAGAGCGAATGGCATTAAATCCTATCTCAAGGAAACTCTTTTTTTTTCCAATTAATGCGTTTAAACCAAATGTAGGAGCTGCATTTATAAAGATTAAAGAACCGATACCAATTCTTGCGTTTAACATAACATTAGGTGTATTAGCTAATCTTAATTCATAACTCACACCTAGACCATAAGTAGAACCTAATAATTCGAAATAATAAGAGTTTTTTAGATATTTAGGTGTATCGCCTGATTTAGGACCTTTTGAAGGTTTTACATAAACAAAATTCGTATCAACCTGCCCAAAAGTCATGTGGCAACAAATTAATAAACCTGCTAAAATGCCCAATAATCTTATCATACCTGAATCACACCAACATTATATGGTTTTAAAATAGGAGCGTGATTGGCTGCTTCAATGCCCATTGAAATAACTTTTCTGGTTTCAATCGGGTCGATAATGGCATCAATAACCAAACGTGCTGCTGAGTAGTAAATACTGGTAGTTTCTTCGTAATGCGCAAAAATCCTATCGTACAATTCTTTTTCAACCTCGGGCGTTATGGTTTGTCCTTTTGCTTTTAATGCACCAACTTCTATTTGTACCAATACTTTTGCGGCTTGTGTGCCGCCCATCACAGCAATTTGCGCTGAAGGCCATGCAACAATTAAACGTGGGTCGAAGGCTTTTCCGCACATGGCGTAATTGCCAGCTCCGTAGCTATTACCCAGAATAATGGTGAATTTTGGAACCACGCTATTGGCCATGGCATTTACCATTTTGGCTCCATCTTTTATAATTCCACCTTGCTCAGAACGAGAGCCAACCATAAAGCCAGTTACGTCTTGTAAAAAAACCAATGGAATTTTTTTCTGGTTACAATTCATGATGAATCGTGCTGCTTTGTCAGCAGAGTCGCTGTAAATAACGCCGCCAAACTGCATTTCACCTTTTTTACTCTTCACTACTTTTCGTTGATTGGCTACAATTCCAACTGCCCAGCCATCAATTCTACCTAAGCCACACACAATGCTTTGACCGAATTTTTCTTTGTATTCTTCAAACTCAGAATTATCAACAATACGGTGAATGATGTCTAAGATATCATATTGCTTATCTCGTGTTTCGGGCAAAATGCCATAAATTTCGTTTTGATCTTTGGCAGGAAGCTGAGGTTTGGTTCTATCGAAACCAGCTTTGTCGAAATCGCCCACTTTGTCCATAATGTTGCGAATACGGTTGAGGCAATCTGCATCGTTTTCGCATTTGTAATCGGTAACACCACTAATTTCACAATGGGTAGTTGCTCCGCCGAGCGTTTCATTGTCTATATCTTCGCCAATTGCAGCTTTTACCAAATAAGAACCTGCAAGGAAAATGGTTCCGGTTTCTTTTACAATCATGGCTTCGTCGCTCATAATTGGTAAATATGCTCCACCAGCTACACAACTACCCATTACTGCAGAAATTTGTAAAATTCCCATTGAAGACATCATGGCGTTGTTTCTGAAGATACGCCCGAAATGTTCTTTATCCGGGAAAATATCGTCTTGCATGGGCAAATAAACGCCCGCACTATCCACCAAATAAATAATTGGTAATCTGTTTTCAATGGAGATTTCCTGTGCCCTTAAATTCTTTTTAGCCGTGATTGGAAACCAAGCTCCGGCTTTTACTGTTGCATCATTGGCCACCACAATACACTGGCGTTTTTTAATGTAGCCAATTATAACAATTACACCACCGCATACGCAACCGCCATGTTCTTTGTACATGCCTTCACCTGTAAACGCTCCAATTTCTACTTGAGGAGCATCTTTATCTAACAAAAAAGCAATACGCTCTCTTGCCGTCATTTTACCTTTGGCGTGTTCTTTTTCTATTTTGGCTTTTCCTCCACCTTGCATTACCTTATCTAATTTCTGCCGCATTGCAGAAACCAATAATTTCATTTTGTCTTCGTTGCGGTTAAATTCGATGGAAGTTGCCATTTTTTTATAATTCTATGAATGAACCCATTTTAGAAAACTTTTCGATGCGTTCATGCACACGTTTTTCGGGTTTCATTTTGTTAAGTTTGGAAAGGTGTTTTTTAATTTCTGTTTTTACATTTCTGAAAATCTCATCGTAATTGCTGTGTGCTCCACCTGTTGGTTCTGGAATCATACCGTCGATAAGTTTATTTTTCATCATGTCTTGTGCGGTCAGCTTTAATACGTTAGCAGCATTTTCTTTAAAATCCCAGCTGCGCCATAAAATAGAAGAACATGATTCAGGTGATATAACTGAATACCATGTATTTTCTAACATCAACACTTTGTCACCAATTCCAATTCCTAAAGCTCCTCCAGAAGCACCTTCGCCAATAATAATACATACTATTGGAACGCGTAATTTTGCCATTTCGAATAAATTACGGGCAATGGCTTCACCTTGACCGCGTTCTTCGGCTTCTAAACCAGGAAATGCGCCAGGTGTATCAATAAAAGTTACTACTGGAATATTAAACTTTTCAGCCAATTTCATCAAGCGTAATGCTTTTCTATAGCCTTCAGGATTAGCCATTCCAAAATTACGGTATTGACGTTGTTTGGTATTTGCTCCTTTTTGTTGCCCAATAAACATTACCGATTGCCCGTCCATGCAGCCCAAGCCACCAATCATCGCTTTGTCATCGCCAACGGTTCGGTCACCATGCATTTCTACAAAGTTTCCATCGGTCATATAATTGATATAAGCCAAAGCATATGGTCTGTCGGGGTGCCGACTTACTTGAACCCTTTGCCAAGGTGTTAAATTTTTGTAAAGTTCTTTGCGCTCTTTATCTATTTTTTTTTCAAGTTCTTGGATGGCCGAGCTCATGTCCACTTGGCTTTTATCGGCCAATTCGCGGGCTTCTAGGAGCTGAGAAAATAGTTCTTCTATGGGTTTTTCGAATTCTAAAAAAGTCATTTTACTACCATTTTTGCGGGCGTGCAAGGTATTAAATGTTTCATAAATGTAAACGCATTGTTACGAATGTTAACATTCTGAAAATCAATCGGAGAACTCTTCGGTTAAAATTTCTTTGAGCTGTTTAGGTGTAATATTGGTTTTAAGTGCTCCGTTTCTGGAGATAGAAATTTCTCCTGATTGCTCAGAAACGGCAATTGCAATGGCATCGCTTTGTTCGGTAATTCCTACGGCAGCTCTGTGGCGCAAACCTAATTGAAAAGGGAAAACGGTATTCTCGGTCAATGGCAAAACACATTTTACTGCTCTGATGCGGTTATCGTATATAATTACAGCTCCATCGTGCAAGGGATTATTTTTAAAAAAGATGCTTTCTAATAAGTTGCTCGATATTTCTGCATCAATTCTTTCGCCTGTGTTTACGTAATATTTAAGGTCCGATTTTCTCGCAACTACTATTAAAGCGCCAATTTTTTGCAAGGCCATTTTTTGGCAAGCCATAACGATATTTTCTACATTCAAATCAATAAAATTACTGGGTCGCAAACCTGAAAGCGATTTAAAATTGTCTTTATTGAAAATGCCTTTGGAACCTACCATCAATAAAAAGCGCCTTAATTCTTGCTGAAAAACTATGATTAAAGCAATAACGCCCACACCAATAAATTGGCCTAAAATGGTTGAAAGCAATTGCATATCAAGTGCTTTTACAAACAACCAAAGCAGGTAAAAAATGAGTACACCAAAAAATATATTAATGGCAGAAGTGCCTTTTACCAAAGCATACAATTGGTATAAAAGAACGGCAACGATAATGATATCGGCCACATCAATCCACCTAATGTTTATAAATAATTGTAGCATTAATTGGTATTATTTTTTGCAAATGTAAGTAAGTGTATGGCCTCTTTTGCTTGTTGCACATCGTGCACCCTCAAAATATTTGCACCCTTTAGAATTGCTAAGGTGTTGAGCACTGTTGTTCCGTTTAAAGCATTGGCAGCATCTACATTTAATACTTTTGTAACCATAGATTTACGCGAAATGCCTACCAGTATTGGTGCATTTAAGTTTTTAAATAGCGGCAATGCATCAAAAAGCTGGTAATTATGGGCTTGCGTTTTTCCAAATCCAAAACCAGGGTCTACAATAATATTGGAAACACCTTTTTGCCTCAACGTTTGAATTTGTTGCGAGAAAAATAGCAAGACTTCTTTTGTAACATCTTCGTAATGAGGTGCATTTTGCATGTTTTGAGGATTGCCTTGCATGTGCATCAACACATAAGGAGCATTGAGCGCAGCAATTGTGTCAAACATTGTATTGTCAATGCTTCCAGCCGAAATGTCGTTTACAATGTCGATTCCCATTTCAATGGCATTTTTTGCCACCAAAGCATGGTATGTATCAATAGAAAAATAAGTGTTTGGAAATGCTTCCAGCAATTCAGGAATAATTCTTTCCAGCGTTTTCCATTCATCTTCAGCATTGCTAATGGTTGAACCTGGCTTGCTGCTGCTGGCGCCAATGTCAATAAATGTGGCACCTTCTGTAATGTGTTTTTCTGTTAATTTTAAAATGGCATCCCTTTCAGTAGAGCGACTTCCGGCGAAAAACGAATCCGAATTAATGTTTACAATACCCATTACTTGTGTTTCTTCGAAAGTTATGATATTTCCCCTCAATTGAAGTGTAGGAATTTGAGAAGATGGGTGTATTTTCGCGCTGTTTAATTCAAGGTTCATGCAGCAAACATCGGTACAATTTGACAAAGTTATATCACAATGTAAAGAAATATTTCTAAAGAAAACGGCAGATTATGGCACTTCTTGGCGAATATTTAGAACAAGTTCTATTACCGATCAGTTGTTCATTAAAGCTAGCCGCATTAGAGGAATTGAAGAAAAAGGCACCCATTTAATTGAAGAAGGCATTGAACCTGAGTTCATTGGAATTGTTAATTATGGCATCATGGGCCTCATTCAATTGGAAGGGAAAGACATTGATAAATTAGAACTTGATTTAGTAACTACAGAATCTTGGTACACTGCAACTGCTCAATCTATTAAAGATTTAATGCTGCTCAAGAACCACGATTATGGGGAAGCCTGGCGCGATATGCGCATTAGTTCTTTTACGGATATGATTTTGGTGCGTTTGCTGCGCATCAAGCAAATTGAAAATAACAAAGGCACCACTTTGATTTCAGAAGGAATTGATGCCAATTACATGGACATTGTGAACTATGCTATTTTTGCGCTCATAAAAATTGATGAACAAAAGGCTTGATTTTTGTCGTGTTGGGCACCGCGATTTTTAAAAAATAAAATTCAACATTATGAAATATTTAGTATTCATTTGCCGCATTTTAGTGGGCGTTTTATTCATCATTTCAGGTTTAATAAAGGCCAACGATACAATAGGGTTTGCTTACAAACTTGAAGAATATTACCAGGTTTTTGGTACCGAATTTTTAATTTCAACAGCAGTATTACAAGCTTCACTAATTTGCATAGTTGAGGTAGCGCTCGGCGTTTTGTTATTGCTAGGAAGTCGCATTAAACTAACGCTTTGGTTGTTAATGCTGATGATTGTATTCTTTACTTTCCTCACCTTTTATTCTGCCTATTACAACAAAGTTACAGATTGCGGTTGCTTTGGCGATGCCTTAAAATTAAAGCCATGGGAATCTTTTCAAAAAGACGTCGCTTTGCTTGTTTTAATTGGAATTCTGTTAATTGGCCAAAAGTACATTCGTCCATTGGCAAGTGCTAAAGTGTTGAATGTGTTGTTTTTAGTTTCGTTGGCATTTACCATTTATTTCCCATTTTACACTTATAACCATTTGCCAGTGATAGATTTCCGTCCTTATGCTGTTGGTAAAGACATTCAAAAAGGCATGCAAGGCGGAATTCCACCCAAGTTCGATACTAAATTTTTATACAAAAACCTGCAGACAGGCAAAGTAGAAGAATTTGAGCAACCGCCTTATCAAGACACCATTAGTTGGGAAGTAGATACATTAAAATACCAGTTTGTAGACCAAAAACAAACCGAAATTACGCCTGAAGTAAAAGCTCCCATTCACGATTTTAATATTTCAACAGTAGAAGGAGACGACATTACCCAAGACATTTTCGCTTATAAAGGTTACCAGTTTTTATTGGTAAGTTATAATTTGGCCAAAGCCGATCGAGGTGTGCAGCCACAAGTAAACGATTTTGCTAGTTTATGCGAAAAAAACAAGATTCCTTTTTACGGATTAACTTCCGATATTCCATCAGTTATAGATGATTTCCGCCACGAAGTGCAAGCGCCTTATAACTATTACATAACAGACGCAACTCAGCTTAAAACCATGATTCGCAGCAATCCAGGACTTATGCTCTTAAAAGGTCCTGTTGTAGTAGGCATGTGGCATCATAACGATTTTCCAGCTTTAGATGCGGTGAGGAAAGCGTATTTTAATTGATAATTAATTCCTTTCAGAATTAACATGATTAAAATTATATATTTTTCTAGTGGCTTGATTATTGTGGAAAGTCTAAACAAATCATGCGCTTAATCTTCGTTTTATTTCTTTTTACAGAAACGGCAAGGGCCATGGCTTTTGGCGATATTGGCGGTGAAATTGCTGCTGCTATAAGAGGTGGAAAAGCTCAGGAAGTAGCAAAATGGTTTAGTAATAATGTAGATTTAACTGTTTTAGGAAAAGAGGAGATGTACAGCAAAGCGCAAGCAGAGCAAGTACTACGTGATTTTTTTGGAAAATATCCTCCCCTGAGTTTCGAGTTGAGTCACAAAGCCAATAATCCAGCATCTGCTCAATATGGAATAGGTACTTATAAATCAACTAATAGGTCAAAATTTAGGGTGTATTTCTTAATAAAAAAAATAGGAAATCAGCAATTTATTCAACAGCTTAGTATAGAAAATGAACGTTAATATGAAGTTGAATGCTTTTCAATTAGAATTGATAGATGATTTATTGAATCTGGCACTCAAAGAAGATGTATATACAGGCGATCATACGAGTTTGGCTTGTGTGCCTCAACAAGTCATTCAAAAAGCCAAATTATTGGTAAAAAGCGAAGGTGTAATTTCTGGGATTGAAATAGCAAAATTAGTAATTAACAAGGTTGATAGTAATTTGCGTATGGAGCAAATTATGTATGATGGAGATGCAATTAAATATGGAGATATAGCCTTTTTTATAACCGGCAATCCTGTTTCAATTCTCACTGCTGAAAGATTAATTCTGAACATTATGCAAAGAATGAGTGGCATTGCAACATTTACTAATTCACTGGTTCAAAAAATTAAACATACCTCTGCCAGAATTTTAGATACAAGAAAAACAGCCCCTGGAATGAGAGTTCTTGAAAAAATTGCGGTTGTTAATGGCGGAGCTCTAAACCATCGTATGGGTCTTTATGATATGATTATGATAAAAGATAATCACATTGATTTTGCTGGAGGAATAGAAAAGGCAATTGATAAAGTTCATGCTTATTTGTTAGATAAACAATTGAATTTGAAAATTGAAATTGAAGCAAGAAGCCTAGATGATGTAAAAAGTATTATAAAGAAAGGCGGTGTAAATCGTATTATGTTAGATAATTTCTCCCCATTACAAATTATTGAAGCTTTAAAAATTATAAATGGCAAATATGAAACAGAAGCTTCTGGCGGAATCAATGAGCCTAATTTAGTGGAATATGCAGAAACTGGTGTTAATTTCATTTCCATTGGAGCCTTAACACATCAAGTAAAAAGCTTAGATTTGAGTTTGAAAGCTTGTTAAATGATTAAGAGAATCTCTGATTTTGTGTTGAATCTTCCAATAGTGAAGCAACTTTATCATTTTGCATCACACAAAACACTACCAGGATTACATGGTATTACTATATTGGTAATTGCTCAACAATTTAAGAAAAGTTTAGTTAGTTCAAGATTAAGTATGCGTGCAGCAGCTGTGTCATATAATTTTTTTATGGCGCTTTTTCCAACTATCATTTTCCTTTTTACATTAACAGCCTATCTTCCTATCGATAATTTCGATCAGCTTTTATTAGATTCATTAAAAGATGTTTTGCCTACTTTTTCCTACATGGCAGTTAAAAATACACTTTTAGATATTATCTCGATTAAAAGAGATGGATTGCTTTCTTTAGGTTTTTTTGTAGCACTTTTCTATGCTACTAATGGCGTTTCTTCTATTATTTCTTCATTCAACGCTAGTATACTTATTCATGATAAACGCCCTGAGTGGAAAATTCTTTTAGTTTCACTTCAATTGACGATTATTGTTACCATTTTGTTAGTTTTAGCTATTAGTTTGATGCTATTTGCCAACTTCGGATTAGGGTATTTAATCAGCAAAAAAATTATTACCTACCAATTTGATGACATTATTTTATGGGTAACAAAATGGGTGATTTTTTATGGCTTTATATTTTTTATAATTGCTTTTCTGTATTATTTAGGGCCATCTAAAGAGAATAGAATAAAGTTTTTTTCCTTAGGCGCATTTGCTGCAAGTTTTATTATTCTTTTATTACTGATAGGCTTCGCTTTTTTTGTAGGAAATTTTGGAACTTACAATACGCTTTATGGCTCTGTTGGTGCGCTTATAGCCGTGCTTGTCTTAATCAATTTGAACGCTTTAGTTTTATTAGCAGGTTATGAATTTAATGCCAGCGTTTATCATATCAATAAAATGCAAACTAAAACAAAACAAGAAATATTAAATAAGATGCCTGCGTAGTTTTTGTTAATTTCGGCCTTTAATTTTATAAGAATGAGGTCGATTCTACTTTTAAGCTTTAGCATCCTATTAACTTTTAACATTTCCATTTTTGCGCAGCAATACGATCCACTGCATCCGCCAAATTCTTATCAATCAAGTCAGAATCCTAATTACTGGAAAAATAAAATGCCTTTTCCTGGATATTGGCAACAAGACGTGCATTATACTATCGATGCAATAATTGATGAACAAACTGATATCGTTACAGCGAAAGAAAATTTGGTCTATTCTAATAATTCACCTGACACACTTAATTTCGTTTATTTTCACTTATATCAAAATGCTTTTCAACCCGAGTCTTACTCAGACGATTTGCAAAAAACTAATGGTTACCCTGCAAGATACGGAAGATATGAATCTCAAAAACTTGGGACAGTTATAGATAAAATAAATGCAGATGGCCAAGAGGTAAAAATTCAACTCGATAATACAATTCTTAAAGTATGGTTGCCAAAGCCGCTATTGCCCAATGAAAATGTAGTTTTTAACATTAACTTCAAAACTTACTTTGATATGGGCGGTAATGTACGCCGGCGTATGAAAGTATTTCCAGCTTATGGTTTTAAGCATTTTGATGGAGTACATTGGTATCCACGTATTTGTGTGTACGATAGAAAATTTGGTTGGGAAACAGACCAGCATTTAGGAAAAGAATTTTATGGCGATTTTGGAACTTATGATGTCTCTTTAAATTTTTCAGATAATTATGTGGTCGAAGCAACTGGATTTCTCCAGAACAAAGAAGAAGTGCTTCCAAAAGAATTACGAGAAAAATTAGATATCAAGAATTTTGCAAACAAACCTTGGGAAGAAAAACCTTCCGTAATTACTCCTTACGACCCTAAAAAAAGGAAAACATGGAAATACCATGCAGAAAACGTACACGATTTTGCTTGGACTGCTGATCCTACTTACCGCATGGGTGAAGCATTCTGGAATGGAATTCAGATGGTGTCCTTAGTGCAAGAGCCGCACGCAAGTCGCTGGCAAAATGCAGCTGAATACACTGCCAAAGTAATCGAAACATATTCAAAAGATTTTGGGATGTATGTGTACAATAAAATGGTAGTTGCCGACGCCCGCGATGGAATGGAATACCCAATGTTAACTTTAGATGGTGGAGGAGATCCTTCTTACCGTGGTTTATTGGCACATGAAGTTGGTCATAATTGGTTTTTCGGTATGGTTGGAAATAATGAAACATACAGAGCTGCTTTAGACGAAGGATTTACACAGTTTCTAACCGCTTGGTCGCAAGAAAGCATTGATGGGCTTTATCCAGTTCGGGGAGCAGTAAAGCAGAATTACACAGAACGCTATTACAGACCAGAACGTATTCGCTATGCAAGCGTTTACATGGGTTATTTGAGAGATGGAGTAAAAGAAGATGAAACAACACTCAATACACATTCTGATGACTTTGGTGGAGCACTCAGTCACGGTGGCGGTTATGGTAACGTTTACTATAAAACAGCAACTATGTTATATAATCTTCAATATGTTTTAGGTGATACCTTGTTCCAGAATGCCATGAAGCATTATTTCAATACGTGGAAAATAGCACACCCTTATTTGGAAGATTTTAGAAATTCTATTATTCATTACACCAAAACTGACTTAAATTGGTTTTTTGACCAATGGCTTGAAACTTCTAAAACCATTGATTACAAAATAGGGAAGGTTCGGAAAATGAAGGATGGGCAAGTGAAAATTACTTTCCATAGAAAAGGGAAAATGCAAATGCCCATTGACTTTTCTGTGTACGATTTAGAAGGCAAAAAAACAGATTACCATATTCCAAATAACTGGTTTGAAAAAGAAACAAATGCCACCATTTTGCCAAGATGGATAGGATGGGGAAAATTGAAAGAAAAGTACACAGTTACAATCAATTGTCCAACAGGTTTTTCAAATGCAATTATCGATACAACTTACAGATTGGCCGATATCAACTTGATGAATAATGCACATAAAACACCAGTTACCGTAAAGTTTGATTCACGTATTTATAATGTGAGTGATTGGAAAAATTATGAAATCTTTGCCCGTCCTGATATTTGGTATAACAGAGTAGATGGATTTAAATTCGGTTTTCATTTAAATGGAAACTATATGCAAACCAAGCATATTTTTGATTTTACATTCTGGGTAAATTCTGGTCTAAGACTTATAACAAATAATAATGAAAATATTTTTAATAGCTACAATCCAGTATCTTTTAAAGGAAGTTACAGAACGGCAACTAACAGAATTATAAAAGGCTCTTCGATTAATTTATCTGTTCGATATTTAGATGGATTAGTAGCTGGAAACATTGGTTTTGAATTTAAAAATAGAAAAGAAACAACAACATATTATGCTTTTTTCAAAGCAATGTATCGCAGTGATTCTACAGACTTAGGATATTTAATGTACCCAAGTGATTGGAATATTAAAAAATGGAACAATACTGTAAATGCTGGGCTCAAGCATGCATACGATTACCGAAGGGGAGAAGGTGTTATAAAATTAAATATACGTTCAACGGCCATTGGTTCTGATTATGATTATGCTCAAATAAATTTAAGTGTAGTAAATAATAATTACATCAGCCGTTTTGTAATAAAGACACGTTTTTTTGCACAGTGGGGTACAGGCAACGATGTAGCACCAGAGTCAGCATTATATCTTGCTGGAGCTAATCCAGAAGAAATGATGGAAAATAAATACGTTCGTTCAGCAGCGTTTTTCCCTCAACAATTTAATGGGTATGGAAACACTACTAATAATTTTCAGTTTGGTGGAGGTTTAAATTTACGAGGGTATAACGGTTATTTAACACCTTATGAGCGTTCAGACGGTTCTGTAATAGCAGCTTACAGAGGAAATTCAGGAGCAGCGGGTAATATTGAAATAGAGTTCGATCAATTGCTTCGTATCAGACCGAAGTTCACGCGAAAATGGTTAAAACTTAACACTTATTTGTTCGGTGATGTTGGAGTAATAAATGCAAATTTGCTTAACGAGAAATTAAAATTTGCAGAACCGCGCGCAGATGCAGGATTAGGTATCGCAGCTACTATTAAGAAATGGGGGCCACTTGCATTAGAAAAACCATTGACTATTCGTTTTGATATGCCATTTTTATTGACAAGGACTCCGAACGTTTCCCCAGATTTTGTACAGTTTCGTTGGTTAATAGGAGTAAATCGTGCTTTTTAAAACAAAGGTTGTAGCAACTCGAGTTGATTAGCCCTAGAACCTTTAATTAATATGGTACAATTCTTAAGTGGGGCATTTTCAAAATGTGAAATAGCAGCTTGCACATTATCAAAAACAGTAATTGTATTGTCGCTAACAATTTCTTTATAAGGTTCTCCAACTAGGAAAACTTTATTGAAACTGCTTTCTTTAATCAGCTGAACTAATTTTTGGTGTTCTAAAGTTGATGTTTCGCCCAATTCCATCATTTTTCCAATTATAACAACTTTGTTTTCAGCGCGTAACGATTTAAAGTTTAAAATTGCGGCTTCCATACTTGTTGGGTTGGCGTTATAAGCATCTAATATCAAAGAATTGTTCGTTGTCTTTAAAAGCTGAGAGCGGTTGTTTGTGGGTGAATAGGAAGAAACAGCTTCCGAAATTAAGGTTGCAGGAACTTCAAAAAAAACACCAACAGCAATAGCTGCCAATATATTTTCATAGTTATATGCACCCATTAATTGCGTGTTAACTTCGTGTTCTACTGAATCAATTTTTGTTTTCCATTTCATCTGAACAAATGGTGAAGAACCTAAATAAGTCCCAATAACATCGTTATTTGATGAGTTTCCAAAAGTAATTTGTTTGATTCCTTTAGATTTTTCTTCAAATACAATGTGATTTGTATTTACAAATAGACTTCTTTTTGTATTGCGAATAAAGTCATACAGTTCAGTTTTTGTTTTTATAACCCCTTCATATCCCCCCATTCCTTCTAAATGCGCCTTTCCAATATTGGTAATAAGTCCAAAATCAGGTTCTGCAATCTCCACCAATTCTTTAATATCTCCTTGTTTACTTGCCCCCATTTCAATAATTGCTATTTCATGACTTTTTGTTAATTGAAGCAAAGTAAGTGGAACTCCAATATGATTGTTGAGGTTGCCAGCGGTTGCGAGGGTCTTGTATTTTTTGCTAAGCACTTGATAAAGCAACTCTTTTGTAGTGGTTTTACCATTACTTCCAGTTACTCCAATAATTTTTGCATTCAATTGCTTTCTATGATGAAGGGCAAGATGCTGCAATGATTTTAAAACATCATCAACAAGAATATACCTATCATTAAGCTTGTATTCAGCTTGGTCGATAACCGCATAAGCACATCCGTTTTCAATGGCCGTTTTTGCAAATTGATTTCCGTTAAAGTTCGGGCCACTTAATGCAAAGAATATACTATCATTAATCAGTTTTCTTGTATCGGTTGACACAAAAGGATGTTTAACAAATAGTGAATAGAGTGTTGTAATGGATGTATTCATAAGCAATAAAAAACCCCGTAAAAGTAAATTTACGGGGTTAATAATTTATATTTTAGGTTTTATTTTTTCTTACCACCACCTAAACCAACTGGACTTCCAACTCTCGTCATTGCGCATCTAAAACCAATATGCTCAGTTGCTAAACGTTCGTCAAGAAATCTGCGTGTACCTGGAGACATATAATAAGCTCTATCTTTCCAAGAACCGCCTTTAAATACGCGGGAGCGATTATTAATCATTGAAGTAGCTCCAAACTCATACATCATTTTACTTAAAGCTTCATCTTCATTATCTTCAGATTCATAAGATGTAGACGATTCCTTATCACCATCGAGGTAGTTAATGTTATCTGATTTTCTATAATTGCGACGTTCAGCACTTTCAGCCTCTGTTACATTACGGTACTTAATTCTTCCCAAGCTATCTTTTTCAGCTACTGTATTGTCTTCGTTTCTTATAACAGTTTTGTAAACATTACCTCTAAAAGCGCGGAAATCAGAAACATCTTCGGGAGTTAATGGTCTGTAAACATCCATTACCCATTCATTAACATTTCCAGCCATATTATAAAGGCCATAATCATTTGGCCAATAAGCAGTTACCTCCGAAGTAATATCAGCATTATCATTCAATTTTCCTGATGTTCCCATATTATCCCCTCTTCCTCTTTTGTAATTAGCCATCATTTCGCCTTTGAAACTATCATCTGCATTTCTTAAAATATGACCGTTCCAAGGATACAATCTACGTTCTGTTATTAATTCTTCTGTTGTATTTCCAATTAAACCTAAGGCTGCAAATTCCCATTCAGCTTCTGTTGGCAACCTGTAACGAGGCAAGAAAATACCATCTTCCATTTTTACTTTTCTTGTTGCTCCATCACCTTTTGAAGGATCTAAATCTTCTAAGTCGCTTTTTACTAATCCTTCATATTGAGCTGATAAATAAGCATCTGTATTAAAATTGTTATCTGCAGTTTGACCTACAGGATCCATTTTTAATATTCCTTCTCTAACTAAAATATTTTCATTTACTCTATCTGTTCTCCAAGCACAATAATCATTAGCCTGTAACCAATTTACTCCAACTACAGGATAATTTTTATATGCTGGATGCCTAAAGTAGTACTCAACATAAGGCTCCATGAAAGCAAGTTTATCTCTCCAAACTAATGTATCAGGGGTTGCTTTTCTTGCTACATCTGGAAAATCAACATCGTAAATGCGTTTTAGCCAATACAAATAATCTCTGTAAAATTGATTAGTAATTTCTGTTTGGTCCATATAAAAAGACGAAACAGTTACCCTGCGAGGCATATTATCCCAATCATATTGAATTTCTTGTTCTGTTCTTCCCATAGTAAAGGTACCACCTTCTATGAGCACTAAACCAGGACCTGTTTCTTGTTCTGTATAATCAATGTTGAGGTAACCTCCGTTTTTGGGATTATTATATTCCCAACCAGTAGCTCCAGAACTATCTTTTGAGCAAGATTGAACAATAAAGAGCGAACTGCCGATTATTCCTAAAGACAAAAACTTGATTTTTGTAGAAAGCATGTTTATTAAATTAGGGTGTAAGATTTTGTTGAATTTTAAATTCATTACATTAAATAACTAAAACGATGGACAATTTATTGTGCGGTAACGTTTCTTTTTAGGTTTACATTCCAATTGCATAGCAAAAGAAATTTCGTGGGCACCTGCAGTAGCATTAGTTAATCTTGAGATAGTAATGTCATAACTGTAACCAAATTTAAACACACCTTGCTGTAAACCAATAAGAGCAATAAAAGCGTCTTTATTTCTATACCACAATCCAGCAATAAAAGGATTTTTTTGGAAGTACATTCCTATATTAATTTGTCTAAAATCTTGTTGTTGTTGGAAAAGGATATTTGGAGAAATTTTTGCTGGGTCATTAAACCTAGTTTTTCTTCCTAATGGGATCACAGCTCCAGTATGAGCAGTTATTTTCATTGGAAGTTTGCTTGTTGGTACTAAGAAAGATTGATCTGGCTGAGTTAAGTGATGCGCTGCAAAACCAAAATAAAATTTATCGCTGTAAGCTAGTAAACCCGCACTAAAATCTACATAAGATACAGATTGACCTGGCTGTTGTTCAGCAGTTTGGTATACAAACCCAAATCGAGAATCAATTTGGTCACCAAAAGTTAATTTTGACCAATCTAAAGTCCTTTGAGCATAAGTTGCTTGAAAACCTGCTTTGATTGAAAAATTTCTATTTACCTCTAAATGATAAGAATAAATTCCACTTACGTTAGTAGAAACTAAAGTTCCCTCTCCAGCAACATCGTTTGTAACTAACACTCCTAGTCCACCGCTAATACCATCAAAATGTTGGTCGTAAGAAGCACTATATGTAACAAAGTTTCCTGGAATAGCTGGCCATTGGTTACGGTAATTCAATATAAACCTAGGGCAACGCGCAGACCCAGCAAAAGCAGGATTGAGGTACAATGGGTTTGCATAGAATTGTGTGAACTGAGGATCTTGTGCATGAACCTCTGGAACTATTGCTGTGAGTAGCAGCAAAAATGGAATAAACCTTTTTATCATCATCACGAATTTAGGTCAATTAACGGCATTAAACAATAGTGTGTTACAGTTATTTTTTTCATTCTGCTCACAATAATGTAAGAAAGCTGCCGTTTTTTGGCTCGTGAGCAAATGTATGAGAATTTTTATTTTGTAAAAAACATTATTTAAAAACTTCATAAGCATTTAACGGTTAATATCTATAATCATTGTGTACGTTCTTTTTAATGTTCTTCGATAAATATCACGTAGATTTGGCACCAAATATATGCTAAAACCCTTTAAATGTATCAATTAATTATTAATTTCGTTTCAAACTTCCAATAATCACAATTAATGAAAAATATTCTTTTTATAATTTCATTCTTTTTTGCTGCGTATAGCGCAATAGGTCAACAAAATCAAAGTATTTCGCGTACGATAGTTTGGAACAAACTTCAAGAAATAAAAATTTCTAAATACGATACCAAAAAATTAATTCATTTTGATAAAGCACAATACACTGACCAAAATTCTGATTTACCGATTTATACAGAAGCAATTCCATTAAAAAGTGCAGCAAGTTCAGTTTCTGCAACTATTACCAACGCTTCTTACGGGCCTCTTTCTCCAGAAGAGCAAAAAATAGCTCAGAATTTTGTTGGATTAACTTCTTCTCCGCAATTGGAAGCTGTAGTTTTATTGGAAATGAAAAAGCCTATCCTTCAATATAGTATAGTACCATTTCGAAAATATGGCAATTTTATTGAAAAGTTAATCACTTTTACTGTTGAATATACCACCGTTAATGCTGTAAATACTTTCAGGGCTACAAATACTACAGCACTAAACTCAGTGTTGGCTTCTGGTAATTGGATAAAAATTGGAATTGTAGAAACAGGTTTATATAAGTTAACTCCCGCTCAATTAATTAGTTTAGGATTTAATGTTAATTCAGACCCAAGAAATTTTAGAATATATGGGAATGGTGGACTGCAATTACCTGAGAGAAATAGCGATTATTATCCTGACGATTTATATGAAAATGCAATTTTAGTAAATGGAGAATCTGATGGTATTTGGAACGATGGAGATGCAGCTTTCTTTTATGCAAAAGGAAATACAAGGTGGACATACGATGCTGTTAAAGGGATATTTAAGCACTCACGAAATCTATATAGCGATACTTCTTGGTATTTTATTACTGCAGATTTAGGACAAGGAAGAAGAATCAGTTCACAAGCACAAACCTCAGGAGTTTCATCATTAACGGTAAATACTTTTGATGATTATAAATTTATAGAAAATGATGAAGAAAATTTTCTAAAATCAGGAAGAAGATGGTTTGGTAATAAGATGGAAGTTGTAAACAGCCATACATTTAATTTTTCTTTTGATAATTTAACAGGAGGGCAACATAAAGCCATAATAGGATTAGCCGCAAGAAACACAACTCCTAACAACTTCTCTATAAATATTAATGGCCAAACATTTACCCAAATTGTCCCAGCATTGAATTCAACAGGCTACCTTGATACTTATGCTAGAGAAAATGAAAGTATTTTCAACTATACTGGTAACTCTAATAATTCATCTGTAAATATTACCAAATTAACGGGCTCGAGCATTGGCTGGGTCGATTATGTGATTTTAAATGTAAAACGCAGTTTACAATTTAATGGAAATCAATTGTCATTTAGATCTAAAGAAGCAACTACAAATGGAGGTGTAGTAAAATACGAATTAGGAAATGTGAATGGAGATGTGAGATTATGGGATGTAACAGATTATAGAAATCCATTAAATCAGCAATTTACTTTAAATGGCAGTACCTTGAACTTAACCATTCAAATGGATTCATTGAAAGAATATCTTGCTTTTAATCCTTTTGGAACAGCATTCCCAACGCCGTTTTCAGGAGGAAACGTTAATAATCAAAATTTACATGCAACTGCACAAGTTGATATGATAATTGTTGCTCCTTCTCAATTTTCAGGGCCTGCAAATCAATTGGCAGAACACCATAGAAAATTTGATAATATGACTGTAACGGTTGTGAATCCGAAACTGATTTATAACGAGTTTTCTTCTGGAAATCAAGATATAGCAGCCATTCGTAATTTTGCTAAAATGTTTTACAACAGGGCGGAAACAATTGATGATACTCCCAAATACTTGTTGTTATTTGGCGATGGTTCTTACGACCCCAAAAACAGAATATCTGTTAATACCAATATAATTCCTACTTATGAATCTGTGGAATCAATTAATCCAATAGGTTCATTTTGTTCTGATGATTTTTATGGACTGCTTGACCCAAATGAAGGAAGCAATATTCATCTTGCAAATGGGGGAGCGTTAGATCTTGGTATCGGAAGGTTTCCAGTAAATACAGTGGTAGAGGCACAAGCAATAGTGGACAAGACAATACACTATGCTACATCTAGAGAATGTTTAAATGACTGGAGAAACGTTATTACATTTATAGCAGATGATGAAGATAGTGCAGACCATTCTGACCAAGCTGAATCAGTTTCATCTATTGTAAATCAGTTTCATCCTGAATATACGATTGAGAAAATATATTTAGATGCTTATCAGCAAGTTACGGGTACAGGAGGGCAAACATATCCACAAGTTAATACAGATATTACCAATAGAATTGAAAGAGGTACTTTAGTTATGAATTATGCGGGACATGGTGGTGAACAAAGTCTTGCTTTAGAACGGGTAATTACAATTCCAGAAATTAATGACTGGGAAAATTTTGACAACCTTACCTTATTTATCACAGCAACATGCGAGTTTAGCCGATTCGATAATCCAGAATTTACATCAGCAGGAGAATATGTTATTTTAAACCCCAGTGGCGGAGGAATAGGATTGTTTACTACTGTTAGATTAACTTTTTCTTCTTCAAATCAAGCGCTCAATCGCAACATTATGGATACTTTATTTACAATTCAAAACGGTAGTCATTTAAGACTAGGAGAAATCTTAAGGGTTGGAAAAAATGCTACAGGCTCTTCATTTAATAACAGAAGTTTTGCATTGCTTGGCGATCCAGCGATTATGTTATCATTTCCAAAGTATAATGTACAAACAATCTCAACGAATGCTGTTCCTGCTACAACTAGTGGTATTCCAGACACCTTATCAGCCTTAGAATATGTTACTATAAAAGGATTTATAGCTGATGATAACAACAATCCTGTTACAACTTTTAATGGGGTTTGTGTTCCTACAGTTTATGATAAAGCAGTAACTGTTAGTACTTTGCAAAACGATTCAGACTCACCTTTTAGACAGTTTCAAGTAAGAAGAAATGTTATTTTTAGAGGACCTGTAACTGTTACAAACGGCTATTTTACTTGCAATTTTGTGGTTCCTCAAGATATTCAGTTTAATTATGGGTATGGTAAAATTAGCTATTACGCTTACCAAAATAACAGTTTAGTGGATGCTGGTGGTTATTTTAACAATATAATAGTAGGTGGAATTGCAGACAGTGCGGTAACTGACAATGAAGGGCCTCAAATTCGTTTGTTTATGAATAATGAGCAGTTTGTTAATGGCGGAATGACCAATGAAAGTCCAGATTTCTTAGCGTTAGTAGAAGATGATATTGGTATTAATACAGTTGGAACTGGTGTTGGCCATGATATAACTGCTGTTTTAGATGGAAATACTACCAATCCAATAGTCTTAAACGATTTTTACGAAGCAGCTCAGGATAACTTTAGAAAAGGAAAAGTAATTTATCCTTTTAGAAACTTAGCAGAAGGCAAACATACTATTGTTTTCAAAGTATGGGATGTGGCTAATAACTCTGCTACTGCATCTATAGACTTTGTAGTGATTAGGTCTACAGATTTAGCTTTAAATCATGTATTGAATTACCCAAATCCATTTACTACAAATACTCAGTTTTTCTTTGAATACAATCAACCAGGAGTTCCTGTTAATGTAGATGTTCAAATCTTTACTGTTTCGGGTAAGCTAGTAAAAACTTTAGAATCTAACTTTGCAAGCACAGGTTTTAGGTCCGATCCTATTGCATGGAACGGGTTAGATGATTTTGGCGATAGAATAGGTAGAGGTGTTTACGTTTACAGGTTGCGCGTAAGAACATCAGATGGAAAAAGCGCTGAAAAATTCGAGAAACTTGTTATATTAAATTAGCGTAAACATCTGCATTCAAGAAATACTATATTTGCCTTCAATTTTAACCATATCAATGATTAAAAATCACACAACCAAAAGAAAGCAAGGTTTAATTACAACCGCGTTTGCAATTTTTACGATTAGCAGTTTTGCTCAGTCTTCCATTTCAACCAACGATTTAACTGCAGGTTCTATCAATACGATTACCACAGCCGTGCCTTTGTTAATGATATCACCAGATGCCAGAGCAGGAGCATTAGGAGATGCTGGTGGAGCGCTTTCTCCTGATGCAAATTCCATTCATTGGGGAGCAGCGAAATTAGCATTTATTGAAGGAAAATCTGGAATATCGCTTTCCTACATTCCTTGGCTAAGGAATTTAGTGCCTGATATTAATTTAGGCTATTTATCTTTTTATAAAAAGATGAAAAAGGGTCAAACTATAGGAGGTTCATTGCGTTATTTCTCTCTTGGAAATATTATTTTTACTGATATTGTTGGAAACACTGTTGGACAATTTAATCCTAACGAGTTTGCTATTGATGGGGCTTATGCACGTAAGTTTAGCGACCGCTGGTCTGGAGGTTTAGCACTTCGTTTTATATATTCTAATTTAACAAATGGAATAGATGTGCAAGGAACACCAAGTTTTGCTGGAACAACTGTATCTTCAGATATATCTGCCTGTTACCTGAATCCGGATTTAAAAGTTGGAGGAAAAAAATCAACTTATATGTTTACAACCGCTATTACTAATATCGGCGGTAAAATTTCCTACACAAAAACTGCTGATAGAGATTTTATTCCAATTAACCTGAGAATTGGAAATTCATTGAAAATGAAGATAGATGATTACAATGCTTTTACATTCTTGTTAGATGTAAATAAATTAATGGTTCCAACGCCTCCTGTGAGAGTGGATGCAACAAATCAACCAGATTTCCCAGATAAACAAATAGGTGAAGTTGGTGCAGGTAAAGAAAATAGAGTTCCGATTGTAACTGGTATGTTGCAATCTTTTGGCGACGCACCTGGTGTTTTAAGAGCAGATGGAACCAGAAGTGTATTTAAAGAAGAAATGAGAGAAATTATACTTTGTGGAGGTGTAGAATACAGTTACAACAATATTTTCGCAATCAGAACTGGATATTTTCATGAACATGCTACAAAAGGAAACAGAAGATATTTCACATTAGGAGCAGGTATTAAATTCAATGTATTTACACTTGATTTAGCTTACTTAATACCAACACAGCAAAGAAATCCTTTAGAAAATACTTTGCGTTTTACATTGCAATTCGATTTTGGTTCTTTCCAATCTCAGGGAGCTGCAAAAGAATAAGAATGAATATTAGAGTTGGGCAGGGTGTAGACATACATCAATTGGTTGAAGGTCGTGATTTTTGGTTAGGCGGAATATTAATTCCACACCATAAAGGCGCACTTGGACATTCAGATGCAGATGTATTAATTCACGCGATATGCGATGCAATTTTAGGCGCAGCGAACCTTGGTGATATTGGAGTTCATTTTCCAGATACAGATTCAAAATTTAAAGGAATAGACAGTAAGATATTGTTGCGTCACGTTACCGATCTTATGAAATCTAAAGGTTGGAAAATTGGAAATGTTGATTCAACATTAATCCTAGAAAAGCCAAAAATTAAACCTCACATAATTGCCATGCAAGAAATTCTTGCACCATTGATGGATATTGAGGTAGATGCCGTTTCTATAAAAGCTACAACCAACGAAAAAATGGGTTATGTGGGCCGTGAAGAAGGTATTTTAGCATTTGCAAGTGTACTTATTTATAAATAGTATTGTTTCCTATTATTGGTTTGTATATTTACCGCAATGCAAGAAAGAGAATTTATTACCAAAGTAAAAGAATTTGATTCGATAGAAGAATTAGATTCTAGCCAGCATTCCTTAATGGAATCAGCCATTGAAGCACGTTCTAGGGCGTATGCACCTTATTCAAATTTTTATGTTGGAGCAGCCGTTTTGTTAGAAGATGGTACTGTGGTTCTCGGTAATAATCAAGAAAATGTTGCCTATCCTTCAGGATTATGTGCAGAACGAACTGCATTATTTGCTGCCGGAGCTAATTTTCCAGGAAAGGCAGTTAAAAAAATCGCAATTTCTGCCTTTTCTGGCGACTTTGATGTGAATTCTCCTGTTTACCCTTGTGGAGCTTGCAGACAAGTGATGTCTGAATATGAACAACTCAGCAAAGGCAATATGGAAATCCTCATGATGGGCGCCACAGGAAAGGTGCATGTAGTTGAAGGATTGATAAATATATTGCCTGTTGCATTCAATGCCGATAACTTAAAACGAAAAAAATAATGATTTTGATAAAAAAATAGGTTAAATACTGTTTTTTTATAAATTTGCGAACCGAAAAATTAAACATGGCTCAAAAGAAATTTTCTAAAGAACAATACATTAAGTGGTACGAAGAGATGCTTTTATGGCGTCGATTTGAGGAAAAAGCAAGTCAATTGTATATCCAGCAAAAAATTCGTGGATTTTGTCACTTATATATAGGTCAGGAAGCTGTTGTAGCGGGAGCTGCCAGCGTAATAAGACATTCTGATAATATGATTAGTGCATACCGCGACCATGTGCACCCAATAGCAAAAGGAGTTCCGCCAAGAGCAATTATGGCTGAATTATTTGCTAAAGAAACAGGTTGCTCTAAAGGTAAAGGTGGTTCAATGCACATGTTTTCTGCTGAACATAAGTTTTTCGGTGGTCATGGAATTGTTGGTGGTCAAATTCCTTTAGGAGCAGGTATTGCATTCGCAGATAAATACAATGGTAACGACAATGTTACTTTATGTTATATGGGCGATGGTGCTGTGCGTCAAGGTGCTTTGCACGAGGCGTTTAATATGGCAATGCTATGGAAACTTCCAGTAATTTTTATAATTGAAAACAACTATTATGCAATGGGAACTTCTGTAGAAAGAACAACCAATGTATTAGAATTGCATAAAATTGGACTTTCTTACGATATGCCAAGCCGTGCAGTTGACGGAATGAGCGTAGAAGCTGTGCACGAAGCAACGGAATGGGCTGTAGATATTGCAAGAAATGGAAACGGGCCAAGTTTATTAGAAATTAAAACTTACCGTTTTAGGGGCCATTCTATGTCGGATCCTGGAAAATACAGAACAAAAGAGGAAGTTGAAGAATACAAAAAGCAAGATCCAATTGAACAAGTGCTAGAAACACTTAGAAAGAAAAAATGGATAACTGAAGCAGAAATTGAAGCAACAGAAGATAGAATAAAAGCAGTAGTAGAAGATGCTGTTCAGTTCGCTGAAGAATCAGCTTATCCTGATGTTTCGGAGTTATACAAAGATGTATACACGCAAGAGGATTATCCTTATATAATGGACTAAACTAATAGGAAATTAAAGAAAATGGCAGAAATTATTAGAATGCCCAAGTTGAGCGATACCATGACAGAAGGCGTGGTAGCTAAATGGCATAAAAAAGTGGGCGACAAAGTTAAATCTGGAGATTTATTGGCTGAAATAGAAACCGATAAAGCAACCATGGATTTCGAATCGTTTCAAGATGGAATCTTATTGCATATTGGTGTAGAAGAAGGTAAGGGTGCAGCAGTTGATTCTGTTTTAGCAATTGTTGGGAAAGAAGGCGAAGATTACAAAGCTTTATTAGCGGGCGATTCAGCTCCTGTTGCGGAAGCTCCTGAAGTGAAATCAACTCCTGCTGTTGCTGCTGCTAGTCCGGCTCCAAGTCCTGCAGCGGCTCCTGTTGCTATTGCGGTAGCAAGCGACGAACGTTTAAAAGCATCTCCTTTAGCAAAGAAAATTGCTTCAGATAATGGAATAGACATTCGTCAGGTAGAAGGTTCTGGTGAAGGCGGACGTATTATTCGCAAAGATGTAGAGAACTTTAAACAAGCTGGCGGTGCTGCAGCTCCTGCAAAACCAGCTTACGTTTATTCTGGTACAGAAAGTTTTACAGAGGAGAATGTTTCTCAAATGCGTAAAACAATTGCCCGCAGATTGGCAGAAAGCAAATTTACTGCACCGCATTTTTACTTAACTACTGAAATTAATATGGAAAATGCCATTGAGGCACGTAAATCCATCAATGCAAGTGGGGAAGTGAAGGTTTCTTTTAATGATTTTGTGGTAAAGGCAGTTGCAGTTTCTTTGAGAAAACATCCAAAAATTAATTCTTCTTGGTTAGGCGATAAGATTCGTTATAACCAGCATATTCACATCGGTGTGGCGATGGCTGTTGAAGATGGATTATTGGTTCCAGTTGTGAGATTTGCTGATAACAAAGGACTTTCTGAAATTTCAGCTGAAGTGAAAGCATACTCAGTAAAGGCTAAAGCAAAGAAATTACAACCTTCAGATTGGGAAGGCAATACATTTACCATCAGTAATTTGGGAATGTTCGATATCGATTCATTTACCGCCATTATTAATCCTCCAGATGCATGTATTCTGGCAATTGGAAGTATTCAAGAAAAACCAGTTGTAAAAAATGGAGCTATTGTGGTGGGAAATACCATGAAAGTAACTTTAAGTTGCGACCATCGTGTAGTTGACGGAGTAACAGGTTCTGAATTCTTGAAAACT
>Ga0247833_1001239_pt1 | contig 42806 bp, 48 predicted proteins | sample LaCruzMarch2015__7_FD_187117 | JGI IMG/M metagenome (GOLD analysis project Ga0247833, IMG submission 187117) | Freshwater microbial communities from meromictic Lake La Cruz, Castile-La Mancha, Spain - LaCruzMarch2015_8m | ecosystem: Environmental > Aquatic > Freshwater > Lake | place: Spain...
GGTTTAACTCATAGTGCCTTAAAGGAAAATATAACAAAAGTAATAAGAGAAATACCAAAAGAAAAATACAGAAATATAATTAAAGGAACATATGAAAGACCAGAAAAATATGTATCCAATAAAAACAAGACACGAAAAATCAAGAAGAATTATTTATGAGTTCTCATATAAAATGGGCGTTTTAAATGAGAAAAGGTGTAAAAGATATTTTATCTTTGTAAAAAATATTATAATATAATTTATAAATGTCAAAAAGTTTAGGAAAAACTCAATTTAGTGGAAAACAAATTAATGGTAACACATTTAGAGCAAGTAATAGTGTATCTGCATCTGGAACAACGATAGATGATTCTTTAAATACCATGTTTGATACTTCAATAAAATTGACGGATTTAATGATAGATAGTATAAATCCTAAAGTTGTTAAAATTACGGATTATAAAATGATATTAGAAATTGAAAATGATATTATTAAAGAACAAGTAGAATTGCAGAATTTAACACAAAACGATTATTATTATACATATTATGATACAAACTATATTACATATGAACCTGTAAGATATTTAAATGATTGTTTTAGTGTCTCTTTTAATTTTTGGTTTTCTAAAGAAGAAGAAATTATACCTTATTTTTATTTTATAAAAGATGGCGTTACATCTGAATATAGATTAAATAAAATAAATAGTAAAATAGATAGTTTTATTAATATTTCATTTGGACCTTTTCAAAAATTATTTCAAGAAAATCGCCCCACAGAAGTTTATATTGCATTAAAAACAAATACAAATATAATATTTTTTAAACATCATAAAATTTTAGATTTTAATAGTTATAGTTATGCAACACAAAATTTAATTACACAAAAAATTAATTTAAATTTAATGTTGACTAGTTGTTGGACTATGCCAGGATACCGATTTCCAGCACCACTTGAACCTGAATTATATAGTAAACTTACAACTATGGCACGTGATGTAGAAGCTGATTTTGTAATATCTTTAGGTGATCTACTTTATTTACAACCATTAAGTATTACTTCAGAAATATCTATTCAATGTGCATATGCACAATTTAAAGAATATTCTAGATTTCAAGGTTTATTTTCAAATTCAACATGGTTGATATGCAATGATGACCACGAATTTTCGCGTAATGATGGAAACAAAAATGCGCCAATACTTAAACTATTAAGAAATAAATTTAGTGATAATTTTCCTTTAATTTCAGAAGTTTCAACTGATTATAGATCTAATATTTCTATTACTAAAAATATAACATTTATAACATTAGATACAGTTAGTGGTAGAAAATTAAATCCTAATCCAAAAGATAAATATGATAAATTTTTATCAATTTTGGGTGAAGATCAATTAGAATGTTTATTAAATGGTTTTTCAAATGTTTATTCTACATTTGATGCAAATGCATTATGTTTTGTATTAGTTGGTAAAACTATGTTTGGTGAACAAGGTGAAGGAACTTTTTTATATTGTCAATCTGAAAGAGAAAAAATATTTAATTATATTAAAGATTTGGGATTAAGAAATGTTTGTTTTTTATGCGGAGATTCTCATTTTTCAGATGTTTCAGAATATATAGTAAATGTTGAAACTAACCAAATTATTAGAGAAATAAGATGTTCAGCAATAGGTTCTATACCTAGAAAAGGTGATGTTAATGAAAGTAGAGTACCTGGTTCATTAGTTAATATAAATAATTTTGGAAAAATGAATATTGAAGGTACATATCAAAATTATACTATAACGTATGAAGATTATACACTGAATGATGTCGCATATAAATATAGTTGGAATATAAAATATAAGTAGATTTATTTTTATATAATATTAGACCTTTTCTCATTTAAAATCCCTATTTTATTATGAAAAAATCTAGAAAAGAATCGTTAAAGTTACATCGCAAAGGAGAGAAAGATGCTGCATCTTAAAAAGATATTGTACAAACTACTTTATAAATGATAAATGATTAATGTAATAATATAAAGATATAATATTATGTATATTATATGTTACGACAATCAACGTTACAATTTTCACAAAAAATATTAAACCAATCCATAACAAAAATATATAATACAAATAATAATTTTTTAAACGTATTGTTTTTTGATGGTTGTAGTAAAGGTAATCCAGGTTTAGCAGGAGCAGGAGCGGTTATTTATACGAATAGTGAAGAAGTATGGTCAGGATCCAGTTTTGTTGGAAAACATGCAACTAATAATGAAGCAGAATATGCTGGTCTTATTTTAGGTCTTGAAAAAGCATTAGATATGAATATAAAAACATTGTTTGTAGAAGGAGATAGTCAACTTGTCATTAATCAAATGACAGGAAAATATAAATGTAATTCCCCTAATTTAATTCCACTTTTTAAATCTGCTAAAAAATTAGAGGAAAACTTTGAAAATATTAAATACGAACATATTCTACGAAATTTTAATCATCGTGCAGATGAATTAGCTAATATTGCTATTAATGATCATTCTGTAAAAAAATTAGTTTATAAATGATAAATTGTATCTATATAAATAGCTAATAACATAGGAAATTGCCATGTTGAAAAAATAATTGAATTATGTTTATTTTTAAACACTAATACATCTATAAAAAAATAAAAACTAATTAATAATGCAGTTAAAAGACAAAAATTAAAAATTACTCCTAATGGAAACATTTATATAGTTATTGAATAATTAAATAATTTTTTACAAAGTGTCTTTAATATTCTAAAAGAGCAACATTAAGAATTTTTTGAGGTTTAAAACGCAATAAATCTAGTTCTTTTTTTGTAGTTGGAAAGTCTGTTGTTCCATAAATGTCTTGTAAAAGTAGCCATTCAAATAAACCTCCAGGATATACACACACATTATAGAAACCGAGAGAAGTTAATTGTTGATATTTTGTATATAATGTATTGTCGTTACAATTCTTACCATAAATAATAATATTTACTTCTTTTTTCCCAGAGTTCAATAATTGATTCATAATTTCTTCTTCTTTATGTATGTTCATGGTATTTGGTAATAAACAATCTTGTTCTGAAACTGGCAATGTATTAATCATGATATGTCTTTCATGATTTTTTATAATATACTGAATATCCTCAAAATTTATTTTTCTTATGGATTGAGAATTTCCCATATACAAATGTATAATAAATTGGATAAAAAGTATTTAAATAAAAATGGGTTTAATATAATTTTTATATTTTAGATTTGTTTTATAATTAAATAATAATTCAAATATTATTTAATTATAATGATTTGCTCCTTTATCAAAAACCCAATGATGATCATTTATATGAACATGTGTCAAAATTCGTTGTCTTAATGCCGTAGCAGATATATTACAATCTTTTGCCGCATCTGCTATCGTTTTAAACGACGTTTTTGAACCAGTTGAGCAACACACTTTTATAATAGGTTGTTCATTGTATTGTTCTTCTTTTGATACACCTGAATATCTCCATAAAAATCCTTGACAAATTCTTTTTTCTCTCAGAGCAATTCCCACCGCAGTTCCCGTTGTTAATCCTAATGAACGTCCTGCAGCTTCTATGCTTTCATATGTTTTTATTACTTCTCCGGTATCTTTATTTATTTGATCTATTGAACGTTTCGCTTTTCTTACTGGAGGAACCTCTGGATCTATATTTTCATTTATAGAATGTGCCCCTTCATTATTAAGAATACTTTGCAATTTAGGTAAATCAGATGCGTTATCTGTTAGCAACTTTTCCAAATTGGATGTAATATCAATTATATTTTTAACATCTTCAAAAGAGGATTCAAATTTATTATTACCTAAACAAACACAATGTTGCTTTAAAAGAAACATCATATTTTTTTCTGAAAATGCATAAGATACATTGGTTTTATATTTCATTTCTCCTAATGGATACTGATTCTTCAAATTAGTAGTTAGTGTTTCAAAATCTTTTTGTCTAGTAATAGAGCATATAAACCGCATATTTTCATATTGATACATATATAAAAAATAACCATATTTACAAATTGTATAGTTACTTGCTATTTTATTTTTTGTTTCATGTGTAATATCTCCTTCTCCAGTATAAGAATTTAATTTATTTGAAGAGTCTAATAATTGCTTCTCTCTTTTCTTTAATTCTTCTTTCATTTGGTTTATTTCTATTTCTTGTTGAGCATTTTTCTTTAACAATAAATTATAATTTTCAATATTATATTCATTTTGTTTAATAATTTCTTTAATATATTGTTCAACTTTTTCAATAGTAAATTCATCTTGATCTAAAGCTAATAATTCGCGATGTGTAATGCCATCTTCCGTAGTAATTAGCCGTATTCTTTTTTGCAAAATAGGATGTTTTTTTATTGCATTCTCTATTTCTATTTTATTTTTAACTTTGTAAGCTGCATATAATCTAAAATTATCAAATGTTTTTTTGTGACATTTTACTCTCTCTGATAAGCAATTACTCTGACCAAATTTAATAACTGATTCATGATACATTTTGCTGTTTGGTTTACCTAATGTTTTGTTATCAATTTTTCCAATATAAATGCATTGCGTATTGACTGGAAACTGATCTATTATAGTGTCTTCTTTTAGTTGTTCTTTATCTTTTTCATTCTGTATTGTTTGTGTTTCAATTTGTTTATTTTTTTCTTGTAATGATATTTTTTGTTGGTCTAGTTGTAATCTTAATTCTTCACTCTCTTCATTTATTACTTCTTGAATAATTTCTTCCATTTTCATATAATAGTCATGAATTTCATCAGCTTTTTTTGTTCCGGCTTTTAAACATAATGATTTAAATGTCTTAATATTTAACATAAAAATCTCTTTATTCTGTCCACCTTTAGTTACAGGTTTTTGCTTTTGTTGCAACAAAAGCGATTTTTTATAATCTTTATCAATAACAAATTGTTTTTCTAATAATGTTTTTGCATTAACTTTTTGTGCAAATCCTAACCATTTCCAAACATCATCTAAATCAATAATAAAATCATTTGTTGGATGATACTTTAAATAGCAATAAAAACTTGTTAAAAACATTTGTTGTTCAAAATCACTAAAATTTGCCTTTATTTTAGTAAGCAACTTTACATTATAGTCAGAAGATAATTTTGTCATTGGATTGCTCTCAATTAAGTTAACAATATCTAGTTGTTCCATTATAATAATATATAGATAAATGTCTTTATATCATTTTTAACAATTATTGTTTTCGTTTTTAAAAAACGAAAGCTTTTACTTTCAAAAGCAAAATCAAACAATTCAATGAAACTCCACAACAATTTCTACTTCCTCTTTCTTAATGCTTTTTGTAGCGGAAATTGATAACTCTTCCCTTTTTTTACGTGTCTTTGTATTATCTGCCAAAGTTTCCTTTCTTTTGGACGTACTGTTACGACTATTCATGTCCTTTTCAATCGTTTCATAATTTTCTTCGATATAATCAATAACTTTATTTTCAAGCGCCCATTTGAAAAAGTTTAATTGCCCGATAGTGGTCTCAATACATGTTCCACTCTTGTAAGGTATGCTGATCCTTTCCCAGCGGCAGAACGGGTCAAAACGTTTTTTACTATATGCCTTTAATTTGAGCTTGTAATCGAAGTAAACTTTGAAACGAATGGTCTTGTTATTAATATCATTCATTGTGTATAAAGTATAATATTTTTTGGCATAATTTGTAGCAAACCAGTCCACAATACGTAATGAAATTTTAGATTCTCCTGTAATAATTTTTAGCATTCTACTAAGATATTCCTCATTTTTATAAAAATCCATTAAATTATTTAGTAATAGTTCATTTTGCGTTGTATAACTTGAAGAAGTATTCATTATGGTAGATTTTTAAAACAATATTTAAGTCTTTTCATAAATAAATTATATTTTATTAATACTATTATAAAAAAATAAAACCTAATACTAATATATAAATCATGGATTTTGCCTCCATATACGGACCTTTAGACAAACAAGCATGTATGTATTTTTCTATATTAACTATTTTATTTTTTATTGCTCTTATATTTGCATTACTTGCTGAATTATTTTATTTAGTAAAAAATTACAAAAATGTTACAGGAAGACATGTTGTAAATGGAATACTTATATTATTTAATATGTTCATTGCATACTTTGTAAATAGATTATTATACAATATGTGTAGTAGATCTTTAGCTTAAATCTTTAGATTTTGTTTCCCCCTGTGTTGTATTAATTGGTTTAAGGAACTGATCACGAATAGTTATATCATTAACATAACTATTTTCACCTAAAAATGGATTGAAACCAATTTGTTGCGTTAAACCTCTATCTGCCATTTTTAAATCCAATTCTTCTCTCTTATTAGATACTTTAAGCAAATGTATACCAGAATCACTTAATTTATTATTTAAAATCTCCCATGTATTTTCATCATGATGTAAAGATGAGGTATAAGCTGATTTTTCTACTTCTTTGCTAAACTCATTATTTTCAATCTCTTGAACATGTTTTAATCTTCTAGACCTTTCATAAGGTTTTCCATTTGTCCATTTTTTCTCCATGTAATTATACTAATAAATATAATGAAAATAATTTTAACAATAAAACCAATTTATATAAATAAATAATTAAAATATTTTTATAAATTAAATGACAATCATAAATGGAATAGAAATAGATAATATTGATTATAAATTAAATGATATTAAATATGCTATTGCAAATAATAATCCTATAGAAAATAAATTAAATGTAATTATTGTTATATCAAATCCATGTCAATTTGCAAGAAGATATATTTTATGTAGAGAATTTATTAAAAGGATTGAAGAAGAAGAAGAAAATGTTAATTTATATGTAGTTGAAATGATTTATCCTAACCAAAAATTTATTATAACAGATAAAAAAAATAAAAACCATTTACAATTGAAAACAGATATTCCTATTTGGCATAAAGAAAATATGATAAATTTAGGTGTAAAATATTTATTACCTAAATCATGGAAAGCATTTGCATGGATTGATGCTGACATAGAATTTGAAAGTCCTACATGGGCATTAGATACATTAAAAATTTTAAATGGATCAAAAGATATTGTTCAGTTATTTAGTCATGCAGTAGATATGGATAGAGAGAAAAATAATTTGAGTATATTTAACGGATTCGGGTATAGTTTTAATAAACAAAAATCATATACTACAAAGGGTAAAGATTATTGGCATCCTGGATTTGCTTGGGCTATGACTAGAAAAGCTTATGAAAAAACAGGTGGATTATATGACAAAGGTATTTTAGGTTCTGGAGATAATATAATGTCTCTTTCTTTAATAAATTGTGTAAAAAATACATTACAAATGGATTACCATGAAGATTATAAAAATAGCATTATAGAATTTCAAAAACAAGCAAAGAAGTTAAGATTAGGATATACACCTGGAGTAATTCGTCATCATTACCATGGTTCAAAACAAAACAGAAAATATACAGAAAGATGGCAAATATTAATTAAACATCAATATTCACCTATGAATGACATAAAATATGATTCTAATGGAATTTTAATACCAACACAAATTTTTAATAAAGAATTTAAAAATGATATTTTGAATTACTTTCAAGAGAGAAAAGAAGATGACTAAAGATAGATTTTTTGTTAATTTTTTAAGTTGCATCTTGTTTTACAATGTTTAATTGTTTTGTAAATAAAAATTTTTCATCGGTTCTACGTCTTCTTTTTAAATTACAATCTAAACAGGCTAGATGAAAATTATTTATATTATGTCCTAAATCATTATTAATCCTATCTACAGACCATTGTTTTGATTCTCTTGAAATATCATATAATATATTCATTGTTTCTTTACAATAACGACATTTTAGTTCACATTCTATCATTTTTTTAATAACTGATTGAAATGTAATAAATTGTTCAACATCTAATTTTTTTTTAATAATATCTTGTTGTTTATAACCAGATATTTTTTTATTAATTTCTTGAATCATTATTTTTGATACTTTTATTGATTCATTCTCTCCATTATTTACTTGTGTATTTAAATTATCTAATATTGTACTAAGTAAGTGTAATTGAATATTACACTCATAATATTCATTTGAAAATGACCATTTTTTTGTAACTATTCTTTTTTTAGGTTCTTTTTTACAATTTATATCTTTATTTAATATTTTTTTCATCTCATATTTGTTATGTGTACCACTAATACTAATTTTTTTTATGGGTTCTTGAATATCCATAATATATAGTATAATATTTAAACGATATAAAAATTCTGCAATAAATAAATATTTTGTGAAACTGAGTTAAACTGATCGCTATATAGTAATATATATGGAAGACGTTTCTAATACAAATAATATTATTGAAAATGATACAACTACTATTATAGAAGAGTGTCAAGAACTCAAAAACATTAAATATAAAACAATGTTATTAAATGGTGCACCTTTACAAGAAACAAAAGCTGCAAATGATCTTTCTAATTTAGATAAATTTCTAGAAGAAGAAAAAAATAATAATAGTATAGAACCTTGGTGTAAATTGAATAAAACTATCAAGTATAAAAAATTGCTAGAATTTGTAGAAGTATATAAAAAAACTAAAAATCTAAATGAAGATGAAACCCATTTGCTATCACTTTTTTTAAAAGATAGCCTTGATAAAAAAAAATTATCTAAAGTAAAGGATGTTATTTATGATAAAGATAATGGATTAATTAAAGAAATACCTGCTTTAACTTATACAAAAGCAAATAAACATTTTACGTTGAAAAATATTGATAAACGAGTTTCTACATTGAAGTCATTAGCACCGAAAAAGGGGCATGGTACTATAAGAAATAAAGTTGTTATTGAACAAAAAACTTCATCTGATGATGAAAATTAATTGAATTATTTTATAATTTTTTAATTATTATATTATAATGGCTGATATTTTTATTGCAAAAACTTCTGTTACAGAAGTAGCTAGTGGAAACGCTGAATTAAATAAAAATAATACAAGTTTTACAATTTCTGCGTCTGCTTCTGCATCTGCAACATCAAATGTTTCATTTAATGACTCACTTAATATAGCAACTAAACTTGCTTCTGATTTAGCATCTAAAATGGCTAATGAAGAATTGAATAAGAATCTTCAAAATGCTGCTAATACATATGATTACATAATAGTTGGAGCTGGAGCTGCTGGCTCTATTTTAGCGGCAAGATTAGGTGAAGATAAAAATATAAAAGTTTTATTACTAGAACAGGGACATGATAATACAGACACTTCGAGTGATATTTCTAATTTTGATAAAACATTGATAAAAACACCTGTTTTTTATCTTAACTTATATCAAAGATATCATAGTTCAGATACTAAAGCTAGTCCAGTAATGAATGATTTTTCTACAACTTTTCAAAATAATAGTAGATATTATGCTTATCCGAGAGGTAATGGCGCAGGTGGTTCTACAAATCATCATGCTATGGTAGATGGGCGTGGTACACCATATATTTATGATCAAATAGCAAAATTAGTAAAAGATCCTATTTGGAGTTATGAAAATATTTTACCATATTATAAAAAACTTGAATCTTATAATGTTCCTGGTGTTAAAAATAAGGAAATACATGGTTACAATGGATGGTTACCTATAAGAAATACTGGTAATATTGATGAAGACTTGCGTTATGAAATTGTAGATGAATTAAAAAAAATATATAATGTTCCATATAATTTAGACTCAGCAGAGCCATCACAAGTTGTTGGTGTTGCTATAGGCCAAGAACAAGTTGATAAAGAAGGAAGTCGTAGTTATTCATATAAAAAATTACTTCAACCAATGTTAAACACTCATAGTAATATTACTATTAAATTTAATTCATTAGTTGAAAAGGTTTTAATAAAAAATGATATTGCATATGGTATATCTACATATGATAAAAAATACTTATCAGAATATAATACAACAGGTAACATTGTTGACTCGCAAGGAAACGCTATATTGCCTAACAAGGACTTACCCAAACCTACTTATTATTATGCTAACAAAGAAGTAATATTATGTGGTGGTGCTATATCAACCCCTCAAATATTAATGTTGTCAGGAATTGGACCCAAATCACAATTAGAAAAAATAGGAGTAAATGTTGTTAAAAATTTAGAAGGAGTAGGACAAAACTTAATGGACCATATAGAATCAACAATGACTTTTGAATTAGATCCTGAAAAAATTCTTTGGAAGTGGCAAGCTACATACATGAAAGAATTTACTGATTATAAAAAATTAGCAAGTCCAAAAATTATAAGTAATATAGAAAAATTTTATTCGCCAGATGCATTATCTACAAATGCAGTTGCTTTAATGTGGGATTGGTATTCTGTATCAAATGATCCAAATGTAAATCCAGATGATCCATTAATAATTAATCCAGATTCACATACACATATAATAAATGGTTTCTTTTTTGATTTTAATTTAGATTTTAATGGTTTTCCTAATGGTGATAACTATGACGTTATACAACATAAAAAAGATAATGTTTTACCTGTTAACATACCAAAATCATACTTATTTAATAATCAAACCAATCCTGCTAATCCAGTAGTAATATTGTCATTTTTAACAGAATGTTTACAACCTAAGGCTACAGGAAGTATCACATTAAAAAATTCTGATCCTAGAGTTTCGCCTATTATTGATCTAAATTTATTTAGTGATGATAATGCTGTTAATATTAATGCAAATGCTTTAATGAAAATCAGAGATTTTTTTAAAAAATCTACTTTAAGAAAATGGGCAAAACATCCAGAAGATTATGATTCAATAGAATTATATCCTGGAAAAAATTATAAAACAATAAATGATTTAAAAAATTATATCAAAGATTGGCAATCATATGGTCACCACATGTCTGGAACCGCTAAAATGGGTGATATTAATGATAATACAGCTGTTTTAGATTCTAGACTCCATGTAAAAGGTATTTCTGGTCTTCGTGTTGTTGATTTATCTATTTATCCTGCACCTTGGTTACACGGTTATAATCCATCAAGAGGTATTTACATGATGGCAGAAGTAGCATCTGATTTTATTAAAAATGAAAATAAATAATTATATATTGTTCAAATATGTAAAAAAGGTTTAAAAGTATATAAAGTTATATATATAACTCTATATGCAAGATGTTTATTTATCCAGTTTGAATCCTCTTACAAACATACTAGATACATTAGTTTTTGAAGATGAACCATCTATATTTACGGATGAACATGCGGTTGATCTGGTTCAAACTGCATTACAATTAATGGACGAATTTATAACAGATAATCCACAAATTATTTCGGAACCTGATTTTCATGAAATTTTATTAGAAGAAATAAAAGAAATTTTTTACATTCAAATGGAAGAACAAATAGAACATTCTTATGATTCAGAAGAGGTGGAAGATGATATGAATGAATTATTGGAAGATGCTTTTCAAATATTTATTACTTCTTTTTATCCAGAGAGATCAATTAATACAAATAATTATAAGATTGTTGAATTAAACGATGAAGAGATTCATATTTTGGAGAAAAAAATTCAGGGTCTGCGAGACATTCCACAACCTGTACAAAGAACACCTGAATGGTATCAGTTTCGCTCAAACTTAATTACTGCAAGTAATGCATGGAAGGCATTTGAATCACAATCTGCTATCAATCAACTTATTTATGAAAAATGTCAACCAATAAAAATAGTTGATCCTGATATTAAAGTAATTAATAATGTAAATACAAATACACCTATGCATCATGGACAAAAATATGAACCTCTCTCTGTAATGTTTTATGAAGATAAATATAATACTAAAGTAGAAGATTTTGGTTGCATTCAACATCCATCTTATGCATTTTTAGGGGCCTCACCAGATGGAATTAACGTAGACCCATTATCTGAACGTTTTGGTCGCATGTTGGAAATAAAAAATCCAGTAAGTCGCGATATTACTGGAATACCTAAAAAAGAATATTGGGTGCAAATGCAACTTCAAATGGAAGTATGCGATTTGGACGAATGTGATTTTTTGGAGACAAAATTTGTTGAATATTCAGATAGACAAAGTTATGAATCTGAAAAAGATACTAATTGTCAAAAAGGTATTATTATTCAATTTTATACAAAAGAAGGAGTACCTTTTTATGCATATAAACCACTTCATCTAGAAGAAGTTTCACAATGGGAAGATGAAACTATTAATTTTTATGAATCAGAACCTTACTGTTATTCATTTACAAAATATATATATTGGAAATTAGAACAACTAAGTTGCGTTCTTGTATTACGTAATCGTGAATGGTTTAAAAATAATATTGGTCAATTAGGAAATGTATGGACTATTGTTGAACAAGAAAGGATTACTGGATATGAACATAGAGCGCCAAAATCCACCTTTTCCAAAGGTGGAGCCAAAATTGCGACATATGAGAAAGAACTAAATTTTTTCAATTTTATTAAAAATAAAGAAACATAATTTATTTTCTGTTTTTTCTAGACTTTCTGTTCTTTCTAGACTTTCTGTTCTTTCTAGACTTTCTGTTCTTTCTAGACTTTCTACCTCCTCCTGAACTTTTTTTTTTTCGTCTTCTCTATACGAAAATGCACCAGGTTTCTTAGGATTATTACTAAATAGTTGGTCATAAAATAAACCTATGCTTTTATCTATACTTTTTTCTTTTGAAACCGGAAAAATATAATCTGAAGTATCTTTAAAATAATATAACCATCTATAATCGTTCATAGAAGTGCTACCGAAATTGTTAAAGAAACCTTCTTTTGTAAATACATTATTATCTGTATTTTCTATTTTACATGGAGTTCCTTCTGTGCACTCTGTTACAAATTTTTTATCTGGATAGCTATAATATTCATAATTTACTACATTGCCATTACCATCACCAGTTGCTCTAGCTAAACCTGTTATAGATTTTTCCTCTAAAAACCAATATACTTTTCCTTTTATATAATCTTTATTACTCGGATATATGGAATAACTAGCATTTTGTATTGTTTCTGCTGCTTTACCTAGCCTAAAATTTACATCTTCTAACTTTTCATCAAGTTGATCACCATCAGCAATGAATGATGCAATCATCTCTGGTGTATGATCATACTCTATAATGCTTCCATGACCTGGCATAAATATATATATATATAATTATTTTTTTTATAAAAATATTTACAAAAAAAATAAAAATTTGGATCCACCTTAGTGAAAGGTGGAATTAGTATAAAATATTTGTAGTATTTGTTCTAAACGGTTGTAAATTTATATTAGTATCAAAATAACCAATACGATTACCGCAATCTGGATTTATTGGAGGTAATGGTTCTACATAGTTGCTACCAAGATTTTTATCATGATACAACGCTCCGCACATTGATGCCGGCATACATGTGCCTTCATCTGGATTTCGTGGATAACGAATATTATTTGTTATTTGATCATAAGATCCTAATTCAAAAATAGGATAATCTTGCCATATATCAGCTGCTGTATTATTGGATAATTGATTTTTTCCTATAGGTGGATAAGTATTTTGAACTAATACTTTTGTTTGTGCATTTGGAAAATCACCTTGTGCTTCTGCCAAAGTATAATTAGAATATCCTTCAAGTAATTCTAATGGATTGTTTACATTGAATATTACTGGAATACTTAAAGCCAAAACTAAAATAAGAAATAAAAATAGATATTGATTCATATATATATATATATATATCCACCTTTAAAAATCCACCTTTTTAAAAAGGTGGAGCCAAATATTTTTCTAAATTAACTTTTTCTAAATTTGTAGATTTGGCTCCACCTTTCTTAAAAAGGTGGATTTTCTAAAAGTTGATTTTCTAAAGGTGGATAAATTTGTAGATTTGGCTCCACCTTTCTTAAAAAGGTGGATTTTCTAAAGGTGGATGGAAAACGATTTAAAACAATCGCGCTATATATTTATATTATGGAAAGTCTAAATGAAATGCATGTCACTAAACGTAATGGTGAGTTACAAGAAGTTGCATTTGATAAGATTTTAGAGCGGGTTAAAAAACTTGGTCAAGAAGCAAATATTCACATAAATTATTCTTCTTTAGTTATGAAAGTAATTGATCAGTTACATGATAAAATACCAACTGGTAAAATTGACGAACTAGCTGCTGAGCAATGCGCATCTATGTCTACTAATCATCCAGATTATGCAACTTTAGCAGGGCGTATAATTATATCTAATCATCAAAAGAATACAGAGGCTTCTTTTTTGTCAACAATGAAGAAGTTATATGAATTTGAAAATACTAAAGGAAAAAATATATCTTTTATTTCGCAAGATCTTTGGAACACAACTAGTGCACATTCTGAAGCAATTGAAACCATGATTGATTATAATAGAGATTACTTGATTGATTATTTTGGTTTCAAGACATTAGAGAGAGCTTATTTATTTAAATTAAATAATAAAATTGTAGAAAGACCTCAGCACATGTGGATGCGTGTTGCTATTGGTATTCATGGATCAAATCTAAGATTGGTAAAGGAAACGTATAATCTAATGTCACAAAAATATTTTACTCATGCTACACCTACTCTTTTTAATGCCGGAACTCCACGTCCTCAATTATCTAGTTGTTATTTAATTGCTATGGAAGACGATAGTTTAGACGGCATTTTTAATACACTACATGATTGCGCACGTATTTCAAAATGGGCTGGAGGAATTGGTCTTCATATTCATAATATACGAGCAAAAGGAACTTTAATTCAAGGAACGAATGGACTATCTACAGGTATTGTACCTATGTTGCGAGTTTTTAATAATACTGCTCGCTATATAGATCAAGGAGGAAAACGTAATGGATCTTTTGCCATCTATTTGGAACCATGGCATGCCGATATTGAAGATTTCTTGGACCTTCGTAAAAACCATGGCGATGAAGAATTAAAAGCACGCGATCTCTTTTATGCTCTGTGGGTGTCAGATATTTTTATGGAACGTGTAAAAGAAAATGGCAAATGGACTCTCATGTGCCCTCATGAATGTCCTGGATTATCAGATGTCTATGGTCAAGATTTTACTACACTTTATAAAAATTATGAAAGCGAAAATAGAGGTAGAAAGGTTATAAATGCTCGTGATTTATGGTTTAAAATTTTGGATGCACAAATGGAAACAGGCACACCTTATATTTTATATAAAGATGCTTGCAATACAAAATCAAATCAGCAGAATCTTGGTACCATTAAGAGTTCAAATTTATGCACAGAAATTTTAGAATACTCTGACGATAAAGAAACAGCAGTTTGCAACTTGGCGTCTATTGGTCTTCCTAGTTTTGTCAATACTGAGACAAAGCAGTTTGACTATGATAAGTTGCATGATGTTACAAAAGTGGTAACTAATAATTTGAACAAAGTGATTGATATTAATTATTATCCGACTGAAAAAACAAAGACTAGTAATTTTAAACATAGACCTATTGGTATTGGCGTTCAAGGTCTTGCAGATACATTTATTTTATTAAATATTCCGTTTCATTCAGAAGAAGCAAAAGAAGTAAATAAATTAATTTTTGAAACTATTTATCATGCTGCTTTAGAAAAAAGTAATGAACTCTCTATAGAACGCTCAGAAAAAGTGCAAGAGTTATTGAAAGGAGATAGAAATAAATTACTTGAATTTGTAAACCAATATGATTACGAATTATTGCCGAATAAAAATAAAAATAAGAATGTGAATCTTGAACTATTAGGAACATATAGTTCTTTTATAGGTTCGCCTGCATCCAAAGGAATCTTGCAATACGATATGTGGTCTGTAGAACCATCCTCCCGATACGATTGGTCCAAATTGAAAGAATCTATTATTAAAAATGGTTTACGAAATTCTTTATTAGTTGCACCAATGCCAACTGCATCTACCTCCCAAATATTAGGTTTCAATGAATGTTTTGAACCTTTAACAAGCAATTTATATTCAAGGCGTACATTGGCAGGAGAATTTGTAGTGGTGAATAAATATTTGATGCACGATCTCATTGATTTAGGATTATGGAATGAACAAATTAAAAACAACATTATTGCCAATAAAGGCTCTATACAGCAGTTAACAAATGTTCCCGAACATTTAAGAAATAAATATAAGATTGTTTGGGAAATGCCTATGAAACATTTAATTGATATGGCAGCTGATAGAGGCGCATTTATTTGTCAAAGTCAAAGTTTAAATTTATGGTTAGAAGATCCAACGTATAATACATTGACTTCTATGCATTTTTATTCATGGAAAAAAGGACTAAAAACAGGTATTTATTATTTAAGACGCAAAGCTAAGCATCAAGCACAGCAATTTACTATTGAACCTGAACTTAAGGAATATTCTGAAGAAAAAGATGAAATTTGTGAAATGTGTTCTTCATAAAGTGGAACGACTGATAAAAAAATGATTACTTTTATAAAAATATATATATTTGTATTATACATTGAATTATATATTTGAATGGATCTTCTACCATTGGAAATAGTAAATATTATTTTAGAGTTTCAAGGATATCATAGTTATCGTAATGGTAAGTATATAACTAGATTAAATATTGATCAACACAAATATTATAATCTAAAAAAAAAACCATTAATTAAAAAATATAGAAATACTATTTATAAAACAATTTTTCAAAAAAGAAATACTACATATATGATTACAACTGTTATTTATGGTGTAAAAGTTCATTGGTTTATGGATACATATAAACATTGTGTAAATGAAAATAAATGTATTGTAAAAAATTATCATTATGTATATCAACATAATGATAAACAACATTTACCTATAAAAAATTAATAGAGACAAATTCTTCTTGTAAAATATTTTATTTACACATTTAACATGCTGACTATTTCATATATATTTTTTAAGAAGATATATTGTCATCCCTAGACCAAAAAAATATTTATGTGTATGATTATTGAGTATTCCCAAAATATTAGTTATAATAATAATGTCTACAACAATATTTTTAATTAAATTGTTTGTTTCTATCATATAATTATAAAATATTAATGTTATTAATTTTATATCATTTTTATAATTAATAAATAGGTATTTGAAATGTAAAAAGGTGTAAAATAATACCATGTTTAAAATACTTCTAACGTTTTAATAATTGTTTCATAATTTTTACAATCTAATAAAAGATCTTTTTCACTAGTTAGTTTTATATAACAACGTAATGTGATTAAAATATCTATAAGAGAATTATGTAAATTTTTTGGTGTGGTTTTAAATAATGTTTCATGTAGTTCGTTCAACTTCGGAAACTTTGTATATTCTTTTCCAAATTTACTGATTGATTTAATATTACATAAATCAATAGATTTTTGCATGGTACAATAAATATTTTCAAAATTTGTAAGAAAATGTAAATCAAATTTATAAGAAGATATAAGGTTGAGATGATAGTCTTTAAAATAGATAATTCTAAGAAGTTCTATATAAATCATATTGATATCAAAACTAATATTATGTCCTACCAATAAATCTACTTCTTTTAAAGTAATAAAGAATTCTTTTAATGCTACTTCAATACTTACACCATCTTTTTCTGATATTTCATTTGTAATTCCATGAATTGCTGTTGATTCTGATGGTATTAATAATCCATCTTGCATTTTTATGATAAAATCTTTCGTTTCAACAATTATATTTAAACTAGTATCAAATACTAGATAACTAAATTGCACTATATGTGGCCATTTATCAAGAGTATCTTGACTTATAATTTTGCTCTTAGGTAATCCGGTAGTTTCTGTATCAAATATTAAGACTTTCATTCTTTAAATAATTCTAATTAAGATTTTAAGTCTTTTTAAATAAGTATTTGTAGAAAAAATAAATATTTATTTATTTATATCAATTTTATTTTCCACCTTTGGGAAAAGGTGGAGCCAAACTTTACCATTTTTGATCAACTTTTTATAAAAGTTGAGTGGAGCCAAACTTTACCATTTTTGATCAACTTTTTGATCAACTTTTTATAAAAGTTGAGTGGAGCCAAAAGTATATATTAAAATTGTAATCAAAATTATTTCTAACATTTTGGGTTTGACTCCACCTTTGAAAAGGTGGAAGTGGAACAAATCCCAAAGGTTCTACGATGCCAAATAGTAATTCCATGTTCTTTTATACCATCTATATGTTTTTTTGCACCATAACCTTTATTAGAATCTATACTATAGTGCTCTACTAATGTAGGGTTTTCTTCGCATAACTCTTGAATATATTTATCACGTTCCACTTTTGCTAAAATAGAAGCCGCTGCAATTGATGCAAATTTATTGTCACCACCTTCAATAGTAACATGAGGTACATTATCTATCTTGCTTGTTTTTTTATTTAAATAAGTAAATGGTTTAAAATAATTTCCATCAATGAGTAGAGAATACTTAGACTCTACTATTCCTTGTTCCATTATTTTTTTATTCATTTGTTTCATTGTTTCTAGAATACTATGATGCATTGACATCTGTGTTGCTTGTAAAATATTAATTTCATCAATTGTTTTTTCATCTTCAAAGGATATATACCAAGCAAGCGCGTGTTTTTTTATATATTCTGATGCTTCTAGTATTTTTTTTTTAGATGTAAATTTTTTACTATCTTTCACCATAGAACAATCAAATGAATCATCTTTAGGTAAAATGACTGCTGCCGTATACACTCGTCCAAATAACGGACCTCTTCCAACTTCATCAACACCAATTTCATATACATCTGGATCTTGATTATAACATTTTTCTAGAATCGCTTTGGGTTTGATAACACGTTTTTTCTTAATTAATATTTTATTTAACTTTTTATTGGGGTGGGTATTTGGTTGAAGTATAATAATTTCGTCATCAGAATCATCAATAATTTCACCACTAATATACTCTGTTTTCTTCATTATTATAGTTATAATATTATTTTAACTATATATTTTAAAATCAATTTTAAATAATATATTTAATCATTCTAAACTTTTTTCACTATATAAATTATACAATGAATACTGAAGCATTATTTCTTTTCTTAATTTTATTATTGGGTTTAGTTTTATGTTCCTTTTTAGGAGGTAATTGTGGATCTGAAGAGTTTACAATAAATGAAGGATATACAACAAACACTGGATCTACTGGATCTATTAGTGGGGCTGCAACCGCTTCTCCTGTTGTTGGAGATTATTATAATCATTATAAAGGTTCTATGACTAGCTTGCAAACAGGATCTACTTTTTATGGTCCTAATGGTGGTAAAATTTTAGTTCAGCAAAATAGTGATGGAACGCAAAGTTTAAATGTTACCTTGCCAAATGGTAAAATAATTGAATTAGATGCCGAAAAACAAGAAAAACAAGATACTTTAAATAAAACTACTACAACAACAAGTGTTAAAACTATTGAAAAATATACAAATTATTATGGTGCAAATGGAACAGCCACTAGATTCTATGGCCCTAATGGTGTTACTGCTTCTGTCATAAAAGGAAATAACGGACAAATCGCAGTCCATGTGGAAACAAATCAAGGTGATTATACTTTTACACCAGATGCAACTTATTATAAATCTGAAACTGAATCTACAAATGCTAATAGCTCTACTAAATACTATGGAAGTACTGGTTATCAAGTGAATACTTATAAAGGTGCTTATGGCGGTCAAGCAGCTGTTGCAACTGGACCTTATGGTAATACGGCTTATTATGCTCGTGGACCTTATGGTAATGCCGTCGCTGGTAGTACTAATCCTTATTATGGTACAAGTACTAGTCAATATTATGGCCCTTATGGTGGTCATTTGAATACTGCTACAGGTCCTTATGGTAATACGGCTTATTATGCTCAAGGTCCTAATGGTAATGCTGTCGCTGGAACTACTAATCCTTATTATGGTACAAATACTAATCAATATTATGGCCCTCATGGTGGTCATGCTACTGCGGTGACTGGACCTCGTGGTAATACCGCTTATTATGCTCAAGGTCCTAATGGTAATGCTGTCACTGGAATTGAAAAGAGCACAAGTAGTTCTGAATATTATAGCTCATTGCCTCCTGGAGTACCTGGGAGTCAGATACCACCTGGACAGGAAGATTTGTACATATTAAAGTCGCAAGTGGTACCACCTGTCTGTCCAGTTTGTCCTGCTGTTGATAATATAGCTGAAGTTATTGAAAAGGTTAAGGAATCAAAGTGTCAACCCTGTCCAGCACCACAACGCTGTCCAGAACCATCATTTGAATGCAAAAAAGTACCCAACTACAATTCCATTGGAAATGATCAATTACCAGTTCCTGTTTTAAATGATTTCTCTACATTTGGAATGTAATCCACCTTTGAAAAGGTGGAGCAAAACAAATCTTTTATAAAGGTGGATCCAAAATACAGAAAAGATTTGTTATTTATTTTATAAAATATATAAAATAAATTAAGAAAGATGAATACCAAGAATTCGCTGATACAGCAAAATACCGGCATCTTGAATCGGCAATATGTAAGCATACGTTTCGCCAGTATTATTATGTGAATGCCACAATCCAGGAGGAGTTATAAACATCTCTCCTTCTTTCCAATGCATTTTTATTGGATTCATAATATTTCCATTTTCGCCTAGTTCATCGCCAATTAAAGTATATATATTATCACTATCACTACAACTTATACATAAATCTAAGGCAACAGAGTTGTGTTTATGTGGTTTTTGAATAGTATTAGGAGGTAACTCGTTATATAAAGCCCATAACACAGGTGTAATAGTATTAGTACCTAATTTTTCAGTATCTTTGTTACTTAATAAAATTCCTTTTCTATTGTTGGTTGGATTAGAGAGATCCTTCAGATTTTTTAATAAATATTCCTTTGAATATTTTGCAATTTTAAATGTTTTTTCAACAGGAGTACTTCCTAAATAGTTAATTAAAGGGCTATCATTAATATAATAAATTTGCAATTCGTTATCGCCAATATTTTTTATTTGCATAGTCTGAAAACATGGGCTAACTAATATGTCACCGCTCATTAAAGTTATTTCTTCATTATCTATAGTTATTTGACAATCACTTTGCAATACATAAAATAAATGAGATGTACCATTTGTATAACTTTTATTATAAAATTCAGTTGAACTCTCATCTTTTTTAATTTTTATAAAACTAGCCAATAAATTTGGTGTTGTACATTTATAAGTTGTGTTAAATACTTCTGAAAAGTCAATAAATGTGATACCATAATCGCAATCTTTAATATTTTTATTTTTAATAGGTATAGAGTTCATTTTTGGATTTACATTGTTCTCATATTCATAGGAAGTAATGTATTCGTCCATGTATATATTTAATATACAATATTTTTAAATTTTTTTTTAAAAATAATATTAAAATTTAATTTTGGCTCCACGAAGTCTTCACTCTACCTACGGGACTCGTGTTTTGACTCCACCTTTTTTAAAGGTGGAAAGGTGGATTTAGTGTCTTGTCTTGATACATTTCTTATCCATTTGAAATGTAGCACTTTTATTTTCAATCGGCACTATATTAATAACACACTTAGACTTCTTTCCATAAAGTGGCTCTGTGCATCCCTTTTCTTTCTCTCCTTTTTTCTTTAGAGTCTTATTCTTTGCTTGTTCTCGTTTAAAATTAAATATTATTGGTTTCTCTTCTGTACATCTAGATCTAAAATGTTCATATCTTTCTCTAACATCACAATAACTCAAATGAGATTTCTTTTTCAACATTTTATTGACTAATTCGTGTAGTTCATAAATATAAAGAGAAAATGTCTCTCTACTTGCCATATCACACATTTGTAATGGTTTCTTTTTAAAATTATTTGTTAAATTAATGCGACAATATTTACATGGTAACACATATTGCAAGTTAATAACAAAATCTTTATAATGTTTCTTATCTGATTGGGTTGGATGAATAGGATAATTGAAGCTCATTGTATGTAAATAATGCCACATAGGTGGCCCCCATACGGATGTCAACATTCCATCTCCTGAATTATAATCTTTTTTTTTAAATACACGCTTTCTCGTTTTTTTATTATTATTTATTTTTCTATGTGTATTTCTATTTTTACGAGTCATTGACATTATATTATATGTATATTAAATATATATAATAAATTTTTTTACTTGGTTTCTATCATTTTTTTCCCAAAATTATACCATAATAATACAGAAACTATACTACCAACAATAAATCCATTTCCAGCACTTTCCAATGTTTTTCCTGCTAAATAATAAAATGCTAATGGAAAAATAATATATGACAATACAATATAAAATACCATAATACCAATAAAAGTTTGAAACTTTTTATCCATTTATATAATACATTTATAAATAAATAAATATGTAAAAATTATATCTATATAATATAGTAAAAGTATATGGAATCAAATAGTCAACCATTTAACTTATCAATTTTTACACAAGAAACAAAAAATATTTGTTTATGTACTGCTACATCTATTATGATTATTATACTATTTGTTATTAGTCCATTAAGCAATTTTTTTAGGACATCACTCATTATGAAAATACTTTCTATAGGAATAATGTCATATATTATTTATTTAAATTATAATCAAACTGATTTATTAAGATCCGCAACTCTAGTAGCTAATTCAGAATCAGTAAAAGCACAATTAAATATCAATATCTTATGTAGCTATGTATTTACTTTTTTTATTGGACTACTCATTATTTTTGTCTTTAAGAATATGATTATTAGTTTTTTCTAATTTAGATGATTTTTTAATTTCCATTATTTTTCTATAATAAATAATATCACTTGAAAAATTATATTTTTTTATTTCAATAATATTACCTTTATTGTTTCTAAATAACATATAACTATAAAAGTAATTATATCTTTATATAGATTCTATATCTTTCTAATTTATTCGTTAAAACGTGTGGTTAATTTCTTCTAGGATATATATATATATATGTTCCAACAAAGTTATGCTAATATTAATCCTATGTCTAAAGCATCACCTTTAGGTGGTCAGTCTAATAGTTATTTTCCAAATATGTCTAAATACATGTCTGGTAACACTATTGTTTATATAGTTGCATTAGTATTGTTTGCAATACTTGCAGGTTGTTATTATTACTATTATCTTGCACCAGAAATGCAATCTAAATATAAACCAAATAATGAAAAGGCTACTAGCGATAATGTATCAAATGGTACTGCTGAACTCTTATTTTTTTACGCGAATTGGTGCCCTCATTGCAAAACTGCTAAACCTATTTGGAATGAGTTAAAAACCGAATATGAAAATAAAACCATAAATGGTTATAAAATTATTTTTACAGAAGTTGATTGTTCAGAAGAAACTACTGAAGTAGATAAAATGATGAATCAATATAATATAGAAGGTTATCCTACTATTAAATTATTAAAAGATGGTGAAGTTATTGAGTATGATGCAAAACCATCTAAAGAAACATTAGTTCAATTCTTGAATACTGTTCTCTAATTCTTCTTGTGTGTCTTTATCTTTTTTGTTTATTTTAGATAAAAACATTTTTCCAGATTCCACGCCATTATCAAACAATAATTTTCTTGCTTCGCTACTATTAATTGACTTTGTAAAATTAGTAAAATCAAAGTGTGAAATGCGGCATGTTACTTCATTTTGTATTTCAGGTTGTGTGTAATCTGTGCTTAAACAAAATATTGCTTTATATAAAAAACTTGTCAAAAAATCTATCAATGTGGACTCATCTGTAATATTATTTTTAGTTTCTGAATATTTATTTTTAAAACCTAGTATTTCATCAAGATTTTTTCCTGATTCAATACAATACTTTAATGGATAATTACTCATTGTACCACCATCAATATAACATTTATCATCTATAATAACTGGTACAAATAATATAGGAAAAGAACATGATATATGTATTGCTGTTATAATTGACAAATTTGGATGTGTTAAATGGGACATATCTTCTATTTTATATGAATTAATATCAAATCCAAAAAAATGTAATTCCATTTTTGTTAATTTATATAAATCTTCAAAATTTATATTTAAAGGAATATCTTTAGCATCAAATAATGGTTTAAAACATTTTTCAATAGTTTTAGTATCGTATAATCCTTTTTTTGTATACGCATCTAATATATTTTGAACCTTGAGAGGAAATATTTCTTTCCATGGTCTTTTTACAAAATAATCATTTAATGTTTCCCAATCAAATTTAAGAGCAAGACCCAATCCAATAATAGCTCCTACGGATGTTGCATAAATAGTTTCAATATCTTGCAATTTAAAAAAATTATTTGTTTCTAAATGATATACTGCTCCTAGTGAAGAAAATAATGAATGACCACCACCTGAAATTACTATGTGTTTTATTGTCATTTTATTATTATATTAAATTCATTTTAATATAATATTTTTTATAAATTATATTATAAAGTTTTTTTTCTGAATAGATTTCAAATGGCTAACATATTTACATTAGAAAATATTGATAATTTTTCAGAAAAAATTAGTATTGATGAACTATATGAAAAAAAAAGACAACAAGATCTGACAAAACTTGCATTATTCAATAAAATTTTAAATCGTATTCATGTAAAAATTAAACTTGCTTCAAGACAAAAAGTTGATGAACAATTTTGTTGGTATGTAGTTCCTGAAACAATGATTGGGGTTCCAAAATATGACCAAGCAGCATGCATTGCTTATATTATTGATAAATTAAAAACAAATGGGTTTAATGTGCGTTATATTCATCCTAATTTGTTATTTATATCATGGTTACACTGGATACCATCTTATGTTAGAAGTGAGTTAAAAAAGAAAACTGGAATGAATATTAATGAATATGGTCAAAAGATTGAAGAGGGAGAAAATGAAGAGGATAATAAAATAATTATAGATGCAGAACCTAATGATCCTAATGATTATATGTTAAATAGACAAGATCCTAACCTAAAAGGAAAAGGACCTAAGAAAGAATATACACCTATTAAATCGTATAAACCTTCAGGGAATCTTATTTATGATACAGATTTATTGAATAAACTAGAAGACAAGTTTCGTTAATATCCATCCACCTTTCATAACTTGTGAAGAAGATGGAGCCAAACTAGAAACATTTTTGATCAACTTTCTTCACAAGTTATGAAAAGTTGAGTGGAGGCAAAACTTGGTTATACCTTTTATAAAGGTATACTACTTAAAGAATTATTTTAATCCATGATCAAATGCATAATTATCTATTTCTAATGGTGTTTTATCTTTGTTATCTAATAATGCATTTTGATAAGCCCAAAATTTGCGAGGTGTACCTTTTTCTACCCAATGTTCTTTTTGGTCTTTATTAACTAATCCAGATACATCAAAATCAAATAATTTTAATTCTCCATCACCTAAACCAATATTATCTGGTTTCCAATCTATATACATAATCCCTAATCCTTGTAAATGTTTTTTTACATCCTTCATTTTTTCTTTTATTTCATTTTTATTATATTTTGATATGTCTGTATTTAGAAGTTCCATATCAATATAACCATTTTTATCGGCTGCATCTTTTGGTTCAACAATTTTATATATAGTAACAATGTTTTTATGCGGATTTTCCATTATTATTTTAGAAATTTCTAATTCAAGTACATTATTAGTCATTTTTCTAAATATTTCTGTTCCTTTATGGCATTCATTTAATTTTTCAATTTTTCCATAGTTTGTATAAATTTTTGAACCTCCAGCTCTACATTTTGTATGTCTTTTTGTTTTTGTTTTGTTATGTCTTTTTGTTTTGGTTTTGTTATGTCTTTTTCTATGTCTTTTACGTGTTACTTTCATATAATATAAATAAATATTATTTTAAAAATAAAACTATTTCTTTAAGTACCTTTACACATTTATTCTATTTTTCTCTCTACACTATGTAAGGAAATCCTAGATTTTCTGCGAAAATGGGCAAAAAAAGTTTCCTACTCATGTAGGCCGACTCTTTCATTTTTTCTTGGGAAAGTTTTTCCAGAAATTCAAAAATGGACATTTATTTTTGTCCATTTTTCAAAAAGCCAGAATACTTTGCTCAAAAGGGCGGCCGTTGTGACCATAATTGAATTTTATGGTCTGGTTACCAAAAAAATAATTTTCAAAATGTTAGCATAACTTTTTTTTAAAAGTATTTAAAAATACTTTCTATTTCCTATATATGGAAATATTTGGAAATAATATTAAGCAAAAATTAAGCAAGAAATTTTGTTGTACAAAATGTGACTATTCTACGGATAGAAAAAGTAATTTAGTAACTCACCTTAAGAGTAACAAGCATGTAAAGGAAATAAATGGAAATATTTTTAAGCAAGAATTAAGCAATTTATTTGTATGCAAAGATTGTGATAAAATATATCAAACAAATGCAGGTTTATGGAAACATAAAAACAAAAATAATTGTTGCAACAAAACAAATGAACAAGATGTTATAGAAAGTCCTTTACCTGATAATACAGAAAAAGATGAATTAATACATTATCTTATGAATGAAAGCAAAGAATTAAAAAACTTAATATTAGAAGTATTAAAAAATGGAACGTCCAATACGAATAATATTAGTAACATAAATTCGCATAATAAAACATTTAACCTTAATGTATTTTTAAATGAAACATGTAAAGATGCCATGAATATAACAGATTTTATAGATTCAATAAAATTGCAACTTTCTGATTTAGAAAAAGTCGGAGAATTGGGATATATTGAAGGAATTTCTAATATCATTTTAAAGAACTTGAACGCATTAGATATAACTGAAAGACCGATTCATTGTACAGATAAAAAGAGAGAAACAATGTATATTAAAGACGAAGACAAGTGGGAAAAAGAAGATGAAAAGAAAGCCAAGTTACATAAAATGGTACGAAAAATTGCCAATAAAAATATAAATTTAATTTCAGACTTCAAAGAATTATATCCGGATTGGAAAAAAAGTACATCCAAAGTGTCAGACCAATTCAATAAGATTATTATAGAATCTATGGGAGGTGCAGGAGAAAATGATTTTGAAAAAGAAGAAAAAATTATTAAGAAGATTGCAAAACAAGTATTTATTGATAAAATTTCTACGTAATATAATAGTAAAAATTTAATATTATATTATTTTATATGTCTTCAACTATATTAAAAAAAAAAAAAAATAATAAAAATAATAAAACAAAAAAAAATACTGAAAAACTAATTAAAGCAACTACTGCGCTAACACCTGAACAAAGAGAAATTGTATGTAAAACATCAGCAAATACATACAAAACTTTTGAAGATAAAGTAGATGAATTATTTAAAAAAAATAAAATAAATATTATTTCTACTAGTTATGATTTAGAGAGACAAATTGTTGATGGATTGAAGAAAGCAGTAAATCCAACAAAAATAAAAGCAAATGATGACTATTATTCTTATATAAATGATAGATGGTTGAGTGATTTAGAATTGAGTGAAGAAGAAAAATATATTGTTCAAGTAGATGATTTTAGACTTACGCAACATAAGGTATATGTAGAATTAATAAAATTAATTGAAGACTATATTTCTAATCCTTCTACAAAAAATAGCGCCAAGGCAAAGTGTATTAAAACAGCGTATACATCTTTTTTAAATTATAATACGATTCCCCAAACTAGAGCCACTGCAAAACAAGTGTTAGATTTAATGAACGAAATGTTTGAAGATGATGAAAATATTTGGCAAATGTTAGCGCTAATAAATAGTAGTGAAATTATATCGTGGGGGTCACCCTTTGTGTGGTCATTAAATCCAGATGATAAAAATCCAAAGATATACAGATGTTATTTAGAACATGCACAATTATCTCTTATTGATGTTGATGTTTATTTTGATGATGAAACTGATTCTCCTGAAGAAAAACGTTATAAGTCTAATTATAGATCTCAATTTTTTAAATATTTAAAGAATGTATTTAAAATTGCTCTTGGAGAAAATCATGGTTTTAATGTGAAAGATATATTTGATACTGAAGTTGAAATATTAGATGCGATGATATGTCAAGAAATTAAAACAAAAGAGGGTGAACACTATAACGTAGTTACAAAAGATGAAGCTTTAAAAAAATATGGTTTTGATTGGACAAAATTTTGTCATTACTTAGGATTTAAAAATATTCCAAATGATTTTGTAACATCAAATATAAATTATTTGTTATGTGGAACAAAGCTTTTAAAAGAAAAATGGAACTCTCCTCAATGGAAAACATATTGGATTTATTTATATATTAGACAACAGTGCAGGTGGAATGAAGAAGGTTGGTTAAATTATTTTGAATTTGAAGGAAAATTTGTGAGAGGTCAAGAAGTTGAAGTTACTGAAAGTATTAGACCAATATTTTCAATGGGATTTTTATTTAACGCATTTTTAACGAATCAATATATTGAAAAATATAATAATCCTCAAGGTATCATGTACGTAAAAACTATGGCAGAAGATTTGAAAACAGTCTTTATTCGTATAATTCAACGTAATAATTGGATGCAAAAGAAAACTAAACAGAAAGCTTTAGACAAACTTAAAAATTTTAAATTAATTGTTGGGTCACCTGAGTTATTAAGAGAAGATCCATTACTAGATTATAAAGTTAATGAACCATGGGAAAATCTATTTAAAATGTCACGTTGGCGTCTTCAAACTGCCATTCGTTTAGTAGGTAAACCACTCATTGATATACCTGTTATAGACTGGACGCAAGCGCCTTTAAAATTTGTTGGTACACAAGCATATGTAGTGAATGCATCTTATACACCTTCTAAAAATGGAATATATATACCTTTAGGATTTATTCAAAAACCCTTCGTAGATTTGGACGAGAGAGGTTTAGAATATAACTTGTCGCGAATTGGTTATACAATTGCACATGAAATGTCGCATGCTTTAGATGACAGAGGTAGTAAATATGATGAAAATGGTGTTTTAAATGAGTGGTGGACTCCACGTGATAAAATGATGTTTAAAAAAATTCAAGATGATGTTGTTAAACAATATGAAAAATTTGCTTCTTACGATGGAATAAAATTTGATGTTCTTCCAACTTTAGGAGAAGATATTGCAGATATTGCAGCTGTAGCAATATGTCAAGAATATTTAAGGGATTTTCAATTAAAAAATAAAGATATACTACCTATTCAGTCTATTTCATTTGAGGCCTTTTTCATATACTTTGCAGTTCAAAGTAGACAAAAAATTAGTAAAAAAGCAGTACTAGCACAATTAAAAACAAATCCACATCCTTTAGATAAATATCGTTGTAATGTTCCTTTGTCCAGAACAAAAGTATTTAGGGCAATTTATAATGTTAAAAAGGGAGATAAAATGTGGTGGCATTCAACAAATAGTATTTGGCAATAGTTTTTAATTAGAAAGTATTAATTATTTAGAGAATTTTAGAAGCTCGTAAAAATTTTTTTGTATTATATATATATAAATGGCAAGAACTCATCGTCGTCATCGTCGCAGTAAACGTGCAGGATCAAAAAAACGTGTTTCCAAATCTATGAGAAATGCTACCAAATCTGCTGCTAAAACCGCTGCAAGATATGCGTCTGCAGCAGCTCAAGCTCAAAAGGCTGCTTCCAAGGCTGCTCAGAAGGCTGCCCAACAATCTGCTTCCAAGGCTGCCCAGAAGTCAGCTCAAGCTTCTGCCCAAAAGGCTGCCCAAGCTCAAAAAATGGCTCAAGCTTCTGCCCAAAAGTCTGCTCAGAAAATGGCCCAACAATCTGCTTCCCTTGCTTAAGCAAAAAAAAAATAAATGAATAAATATTTATTGATAAAATAATAAATATTTATGTATATTATATGGCAACAAGGCGTTATCATAAATTAAAATCAAAAAAATCATTTACAAAAAGGTTAATTGGTGGAAAACCTAAACTTAAAACAGCATTATCTGCTGCAGAAGGAACTTTGAAAAAAACAGGATCTTTAAATAAAGCGAAAAAGGTTTTAAGACAACAAGCTTTATCAAATGCACGTAAATTATTTGGATCTATCTAGAATAAAAAATAAAATAAATTATTCATAATATTGATAAATTATTAATATTATGTTTGTAGTTGAAGTTATCATATATATATTTTGTTATTATTGGTTATCTTTCCAGCTTTACATGTATTAGGAATTATATTGTTAAATAAAATCAAATACGTCTACATTTTACCTCTGCAATGATAAAATAAACTGCTTTCTTGCTAGTTTTTTATAACTACGAGTTTGAATCATAATTATGTAGATATATTACTTTTTAGTTTTTCTATTTTTACGTGTACGTCTTTTTTTCCCACCAGGTTGTTGTCTTAATGGTGCATTAATTTGTGGTGTTTCAGTAATAAATTCATTACTAGGTTTTAAATTAGGTGCAAATGGAGGTTGTGCAAATGGAGGTTGTGCAAATGGAGGTTGTGCAAATGGAGGTTGTGCAAATGGAGGTTGTGCAAATGGAGGTTGTGCAAATGGAGGTTGTGCAAATGGAGGTTGTGCAAATGGAGGTAAAGGTTCGGTTATAGAATTAGATAAGTCACTACTACTAGATAAGTCACTACTTTCTTTAGCTACGATAAATGCAGGAGGCTGTTCATTTATAGGGCGAACACTTTTCAATATTTTGTCAGATTCATCATTCAAAACTTCAATTTGTCTTGGTAAAATTTCAGCATTTTTAGATTCTACAATAGCTTCATATAATTTAACACCATTCTCAAAATCTGTTTCACATTTAACATATAATTCCATAATGTATTTTCGTGTTTTTTCAACGGCTACTTTTAATGATTCCTCAGTTAGTTTGGGATTGACACGAATAATTTTTTTTTGTGTTTTAGGATCAATTGTGTATGTAAATAAATCATTTATTACTTCTAATAACTTCGTTTGATTATCTGCAGCACTTTGAATCATATTTTTAATATTTTCAGCATATGCTTTAAATAAATCATCCTTTAAGCCAATTTTTGCTCTATATCTAAATTTTGGATCAGGACCTATACAATTAGGTTGTTTATTATAATCTCGCAATTTGATATCACTAAATTTAGTAATTTCAGGTGGCATCGTTTGATTACCTGTAAATGATGTATAAAATTTTTGTAAATCTTTTTGAAATAGAACTTCAGTTTCTTGAGTCATGCCAATAAATGTACCAGTTCTATCATCATATTTATCAAAATATAGTTGCATAAGTTCAGGAATACCTGGCTCATCAGCTAAACTTTTTTCCAAACCAGATTCTCCTACATTTAAGTCGCAAATATTAGGTTGTAAAGTAGCTTTTCCTGTTTCTTCATCAAGTATTTCTTTATTTCTTAAAGCAGAAATACGATTATCGCATACATTTAGTTTTAATACTTGTTTATTTATCCCCTTTGGAATTTTATCTTTTTCTAATAAACTAGTTTTCATAGTTAAACCATTAGCATCTGTATACGTATATACAGGATTAATTGTCATCAAAATAGCTGCAAATATATGAGCGACTTTGACATAGAATTTTGCAATACCTATACATACTCTTTGTTTTTTAATATTTTTTTTAATACCCAATTTTGTATCGTGTGATATATCTAACTCATCAAAAACATCGCGATCTACAAATAAAAATTTTTCATTATTAAGTGTATTGACTTCAACTCCATCTTTAACTCTTTGTTCAAGATAAGTAATATGTTGCTCATTTAAATATTTTTCAAGAATATCTGATGTTAAAATAATTAATTTATCACAATATTCTTTTTCAGAAAGTTTGCTTAAACTCTTGAAATCCATGGTGAGTATATAATAAGTAGCAATATAGTCAACTACATCATAAAAGTTTTCAAATTCTTTTTCGGCGGTATTATTAGTCGTTGAAGGTTTATTTCCCATATATTATACTATTTTAAAAAAATATATGGGAAATAATATAAATAAAATTGAATTAAAAATATTTTATCTAATGAAAGGATAATACAATAATGAGTAAAGACAAAAGTCAAAAACGAAAAGATACAAAAGTAAATAAGACTGAATTATGGAATATATTTGATTCAGAAATTGAAAATCCGGATAAACAAATAGTTCCATTAGAATGTATATATGGTTCAGGAAATAGAGAAGTATGTGAGAGATGTGAAAGTATTTTAGCATTTTCAGAAGAAGGTTTTTTAACATGTACAAATTCAAAATGTGGTATCATTTATAAAGACTTAGTTGACCAAACCGCAGAATGGCGTTATTATGGTGCAGATGACAATCAAAATTCGGATCCTACAAGATGTGGTATGCCAATTAACCCACTTTTAGAAGAATCTTCTTATGGTTGTAAAGTATTATGTATTGGATCAATGTCTTATGAAATGCGAAAAATCAGACGATATACTGAGTGGCAATCTATGCCATATAAAGAGAAATCGCAATACGATGAATTTCAAATTATTACCACCATGGCGCAAAATTCTGGTATACCAAAAATGATTATTGATGATGCAATTGTATATCATAAAAAAATATCTGAATGTAAAACTACTTTCAGAGGAGATAATAGAGATGGTATAATAGCAGCATCCATTTATATTTCATGTAGAGTAAATAATTATCCAAGAACTGCCAAAGAAATAGCAACCATATTTTGTCTAGATGTTACTAGTGCAACAAAAGGTTGTAAAAATGCACTGGCGATTATAAATAATTTGGAAAAAGATATGGACCACAAAGAAAAGACGAATTTTGGAAGAACTAAACCGGGTGCATTTATTGAGAGATATTGTAGCAAGTTGAATATAAATAATGAATTAACAAGGCTTTGTCAATTTATTTCAATGAAAATAGAAAAGATGGATGTTATGCCAGAAAACACTCCACCATCTATTGCAGCAGGTGTAGTATATTATATTTCGCAAATTTGCAAATTAAACATAAGCAAACGAGATGTGAAGTCTGTAAGTGAAACAAGTGAAGTCACTATTAATAAATGCTATAAGAAACTGGAAAAAATAGCCAACTCCGATCAAATTATACCTGCTGCTATATTAAAAAAATATAACATTTAAAAATATTATAAAAAAATTGAATATAAATATTAAATTACATATTATATTACACGATTAAACGAAATGACTACACTGGATTCAAAAGTAAAACATATCATTATTGAAGAGGAAGAAGAACAGTTAATAGAATTAAATAAAATATATAACGAAGACTGCATATTAGGTATGAAAAAAATATTGGATAATAGTATTGATATTATTATTTGTGATCCGCCCTATAATATTGGTAAAGATTTTGGTAATGATAGTGATAAGCAAGAAATGGAGACATATTTATCATGGTGTGACACATGGATTGCAGAGTGTCTCAGAATTTTAAAGCCAAATGGTACATTATATATATATGGTTTCAGTGAAATTTTAGCGTTTATAAGAACACACATTCATTGTAATGTTAGATGGTTAGTTTGGCATTACACAAATAAAGTAACACCTTCCCTTAATTTTTGGCAAAGAACTCATGAAAGTATTCTATGTTGTTATAAAAATAAACCAGTATTTAATCGTGATGATGTAAGAGAACCATATACAGAGTCTTTTCTGAAAAATGCCGCGGGTAAGGTGAGAAAATCAACCAAAGGAAGATTTAGTAATGGCGATAAAGAAACTATTTATACTGCTCATGAAGGTGGAGCGCTACCAAGAGATGTAATTAAGGTTGCAGCTTTGGCAGGAGGCGCTGGAAAAAAAGAACGTGTTGACCATCCAACACAAAAACCATTGACTTTATGTGATACGCTAATAAAGGCATCATTAAATAAAACAGAAAAAACATTGATAGTTGTTCCATTTGCTGGTTCAGGTTCAGAATGTATTTCTGCCAAAAATAATAGTGTAGATTTTATTGGTTTTGAGATAAATAACGAATATATTATAATTGCAAATGAAAGATTAAATATGTAAGTTATAAATTAAAAAATATAAACTAATAAACATCTATAAATGTCTAACGAAGTTCCAGAAGTTTCAAACGAAGAAATAAAAGTCCCAAAACGTATATTTATAGTTCCTTATAGAAATCGTGCCCAACATAAATTCTTTTTTAGCAAATATATGAGTTTTATTTTGGAAGATGATAATGATTATGAAATTTTTTTCACTCATCAATGTGATGCAAGGACATTTAATCGCGGTGCAACCAAAAATATCGGTTTTATCGCAGCCAGAAATAAATATCCAGAACATTATAAAGACATAAACTTTATTTTTAATGATGTAGATACTATTCCTTTCAATAAAATATTTAATTACAATACAGAACATGGTATTGTTAAACATTTTTACGGATTTAATTATGCATTAGGAGGAATTGTGGTAATGAAAGGTGCGGATTTTGAGAAGACAAATGGTTTTCCATGTTTTTGGGGATGGGGAATGGAAGATAATGCATTACAAAAAAGGTGTGATGCAGTTGGTCTGTATGTTGATAGAAGTGTGTTTTATAATATTGGCAGCCCTGAGATTCTGCAGCTTTTTGATGGTATCTCTCGTATTATATCAAAAAAAGATCCGTGGAGAGGAGAGAATGATAATGGTATAGATGGTCTTCGTACTATTAGTAATTTACAATATACAATAGACGAAAAATCAGCAAATCCAAATGACAATCTTTTTTCAGTGCATAATTCAAAGATTCAATATATAAACATACTTAATTTTTCGGCTTATATTCCATTTGGTTCAGAAGAATATTATACATATGATTTAAGACAGCCAAAACGTAAGATAGTTCATCCGGATAGAATTAAAGAGACGAGAAAGAGTGTTGTAACAACAAATGATTGGACAAATATTCCTTATTATCCAACAAATAGAGAGAAGCGTGAAAATGTAGCCAAATATTTGCAATCTATGGGAAGACCTATACCGTCGGCTTTATTACAGCAAATTGCGCAGGATAAACAAAAAGAAGTGGAAGAAGATGCGTTTAATAAGAATACAATACAACAAAATCAGTCGCAAGTTAGACAACCTGTAATACAACAACCTTATCAGTTGCAACAACAAAATCAAACACAAGCTTTCCAGTCGCAGCAAGCTTTCCAAAATAGATATTCACCGCAGTATGCTGCGAATAGACAAAGAGCTCAAGCAAGTGTTAGAATTGGTATGAGAGGTCCTTATTAATTTTTTTATATTTTGTTTTTATATATGACCAAAACGATAAAAAATATAAAAAATAACAATAAAAAAACTAGAAGAAGAAAAAATATTAAAATAACTTCTGTAAAAAAAATAGAATTTATAAAAGAAGTTCTTAAGGAATGGAAAAATCAAACGGGAGGTTGCTATGAAAAAGATAAAATATCACAATATAAAGACGATTATTATTTATCATTGAACAAAACTTGTGATTTTTATAATCATATTCATTTAATATTAAAGAATTTTAGCAATGATAAAAATATTCATAACAATTTTATATATGTTATGAAAAAAATGGATAAAGATAAAAAAGTTCTGCATTCACCAGAAATAAAAATAAATGTATTATCAGATCCCAAAATAATAGTGCGTCATATGATAAAAAACTATAAAGAATTTAGTAAACTTTAAATATTATATATTATATAATGAAGACAAAAAGAAAAAATAGTAGAAGACAAAAAAGAAATAATACAAAATATGGAAAGAGAGGTGGTTTTTTTGGATTTAATTTTTTTGGAACGAAAGATACACCGCAAGTACAAGTTAGAGACTGGGATGGAGAAATTGAACAAGTAGATAATATACCTACAAATATTAATGGATCTGTTATAAAACCTATGTCAAAAAAATTGTCTCCTGGACTTTTTATGACGAATGTAACACAAGATCAATCTGTATTAAACGAACCTGTATTAAAAGAAAAAAATATATTACAGAAAGTAGCATTTAATGAAACTAGCCGTGTTGGTAAAGATGAAGAAAGAATTTGGAAAGGAAATTATACACCTGTTTCTTCATTTGGGTATACTAATTCTAATCAAAATATATTAGATAAAACTAATATACAAAAAATACGCGCAGAAGAGCTAGGTATTGATACACTTGTAGAAAAAGACGTAACAAAGTTAACTAACCAAAATGATAGTGAAATATGTAATGAATATGATGAATTATTAAAAATTTCACCATCTAGTGAATATAAAACTAAGTTTTTAAATGGTATAAAAAAATTAGAAAAAGTAACATTTCCTTTAATAAAAAATAAAATAAACAAACTAAATCAATGTCCTAGTAGAAAAACCTGGTTTGGTGGTAAAAGAAAAACAAGAAAAACAAGAAAAACAAGAAAAAATAAAAAAAGAAGACGTTAGAAGTTTATTCATTCTTTATTCATTCTTTATCCAAACATAAACCATTTCTGTATAATCATTTTGTCTCTTGGATTTTTTCAAAGGAAAGATTTCATGTGCTGTTCCCAGTAACTCTTTCAAAACTTTTTCATAAACCTCTTTACATATATTAATAATATAATGTCCTCCAGGTTGAAGGCCATTATATGTCATTTGGAATAAAGGTTTATAAAATTTATTGTCCATGTCTCTCTTTGATTCATAAATTGTATTATGTGGATACTTTTCCAAACTATAATAAGGCGGTGATGCAAATACTAGGTCGTAGTCCATTTCCGAATAATCTATTTGCAAAGCATCTTCAATGCGAATATCTATTTTGGTTGGCGATTTTTGCGACAAATATTCCGACATTTTTGCGTATGGTTCTTTTAAATCGCGATTAATTTCCACACCATAATAGGTGTCAATAGAGAGAGCCGCTGCTGCAATTGTGGACCCGCCCCATCCGGCGCAAAAATTGAGCACCTTTGTGCCTTTATAACGTGTGTAAATTTCCATGCAGTTGAGCGGTCTCATAATATTGATCGCACTTATGCAAATGTTATACACCTCTTTTAAAACAACGTATTCATTTTTTGTTTTATTCTTATTTTTAACGAGATCATAATAGGTAAGCATTGTTTGTATAAATTTCTTCTTTTTAAATTCGGATATGTTTTCCAAGAAATCAAAAAAGTTCGCATCATATTTGCCTTTGGTTTCAAGACGTTGTTTAAAAGTAAAATAGTCCACAATATTGTTACCAATGCGAGATCTAGGTCCCATATTACAAGCACCTTGTCCAATATTCATTAATTGATTCATCTCTATATCTACATGTTCTAATGTAATCGGTTTAATTTGTTTTGCAATAAATTCTTTTTCTGAATTGGATAACATTTATTAGTCAATGAGAGAAAATATTTTATTAATAAATTTATTTAATTTAAAATTTAAAAATAAATAATGTATAAAAACAATGAATTCTATAAATGATATTAAACATACATTTTATATTAACTTAACTTCTCGTCCAGATAGAAAACAACACGTTGAATGCCAGTTAACATCCCTTGGTATTACAGATTTTCAAAGATTTAATGCTATTAAGTTAGTAAATGGTGCATTAGGATGTAGTATGAGTCATTTAAAATGTCTGGAAACCGCTAAAGCAGAAGGATGGCCTCATTTATTAATTGTAGAAGATGATATATTGTTTTTGAAACCAGAATTATTTAAGAGTCAATTGAATAAATTTCTCTCTACACATGATTCTTGGGATACAATTTTGGTTGCCGGAAATAATGTGCCACCTTATCAACCAATTGATGATACATGTATAAGAGTAGGGAGTTGCCAAACGACAACTGGTTATTTGGTGAATGGTCATTATTTTGACACACTGATAGAAAATATCAAAACTGGTATAAAAAAATTAATTATTTATCCTGATAGGCATGTACTATATGCTATTGATAAATTTTGGTTTAAATTACAACAAAAAGATAAATGGTATTTAATTATTCCGCTTTCAGTCACGCAGAGAGAAGATTATAGTGATATAGAAAAACGACCTACGAATTATTCAAAAGTAATGTTGGATTTAGACAAATCCTCCTTTAGAAAAGGTGGAGCCAAATCCACAATATTTGTTCCACCTATAAATCCTCCTTTAGAAAAGGTGGAGCCAAATCCACAATATTTGTTCCACCTATAAATCCACCTTTGAGAAAGGTGGAGCCAAATCCACAATATTTGTTCCATCTTTAATAAATCCACCTTTGAGAAAGGTGGAGCCAAATCCGCAATATTTGTTCCATCTTTAGAATCCACCTTTTCCACCTATAAATCCACAATATTTGTTCCATCTTTAAGAAAGGTGGAACCAAATTTAATCTATTAGTATTTCAAAATTTAAGGTTTGGCTCCACCTTTTCAAAGGTGGAATCGGTAAAAAACTTATCTGTAGCTAAAGACAGCATATCTTTTTTATAAATAGGATCTAAATTAAAACCAATAGCATAATCTTCTAAGAACTCCTTTTCAATGAATTCTCTCTTCCCCAATAAGTTTGAAATGGCCGATTTAGAGAGAAGATAGAATCGCCCACTACAATATTTGGTAACTAATAGAGGCAACTGCTTTGGCAACTCAGGATGAATACGATGATATTCTGAGAAATAAGGCTGTTTTATATCCACGATGTAGCCACCATAATGTATTTTGGGGACTTTGTTAGATATTATACCTGCTAATGTATCAAAAAAACGCGGATTAACCAAAGTCTGATCATCATCTGTCTTAAATAAATATTTGAATTGAAAAGTCTCGTAAATAGCTTGGTAAGCACGAATTACTTTTTTCGGCAAGGAGTTATAATCGTCAGCAACCTTTACAAAAAGCACACGATTTGTCTCGTCAAATTTAAAATCATAATTCAAATTTTCGTCACCAATAACATGATAGAATTTGATAAAACCCGGCACCCCTGGAAGCCATGTTTTTTTCTGATATTCTGCTTTTACAACATATTTTTTGCAATTCATAATGAGCATAATAAAATCTTGTTCCATCATTTCTAGAATATATATATATGACAATAAATAAGTATTTAAATACAAATAATATGTATAAAATATTAAAATGAAAATTCTTTTTATTAAATCAAATATTCATATTAAAAATTTAAATTTTATTTTAAATTGTAAAAAGATTGATTTTACTATTATAAATTGGGTAGCTGATTTTTATAAAATGGATGTATCATGTTTTGATGCAGTATATAGCCCATGTGATCCAATAGATATCTCTCTATATCCTAATACAAAATTTATTTTTGGACCTCATTTCAGTGTTTTTCCAGAAAAAAATAAAATGGATATGATAAAAGGAAATACAAATTTTCTCTATATTCAACCTAGTGAATGGGCTGCAAATGCATGGATTAATAATCCATTATGTAAAGATATTAACATACAACCATTTGCATTTGGTGTAGATACTGAAAAGTTTACTCCTATAAAACCAATTATAGAAAGAGAAAAAGTATTTATTTACTTTAAACATAGAAATCCGCTTGAGTTACAATTGATAGAAACTTTTTTAATTATAAAAAATTATGATTTTAGAATTTTTAGTTACAAAAATAGGTATAGTGAACAAGACTATTTAGAGTACTTACAAAATTCAAAATTTGGAATATGGGTAGGCGGTCATGAAAGTCAGGGTTTCGCGCTGGAAGAAGCATTGTCTTCTAACGTACCATTATTAGTTTGGAGTGTACAATCTATGAAACAAGAATATGGATCTAGTTATGATGATATTCCTGCAACAACTATACCTTATTGGGATGAAAGATGCGGAGAATATTTTTATAATCCTACAGAAATACAAGACAAATTTAATACATTTATATCAAAAATAGATACATATAAACCCCGAGAATATATAGTAGAAAATTTATCTATAGAAAAATGCGACCAAAATTTAATTAAATTAATTGAAAGTATATAAATAAATATAATAATATAAAATAGATAAATATTAATATATTATGTCCATAACTTTTTCCAGTTGTTTTTATATTATTAATTCAAAATTTGATTCAAATGTATATATTGAATGGATGAACAATTTTATTTCCATTGTAAATGAATTTAATTTAGTTATTTATACTGATGAAAATAGTTTCAGTTGTATAAATACAAGAGAGAATCCTAGAATTAAAGTTATAATTAAGCCCCTAGAAAAATTTCATAATTATAAATATAAAGACTCTTGGATTAAAAATCACAAAAAAAACTATTTATTAAAAGACAAGTCTTCTTGGGAACTCAATATGCTTTGGTCTGAGAAAATACATTTCGTTAAAGAAACTATAGAGAGAAAATATTTTGATTCAGATTATTACGGATGGTGCGACATTGGTTACTTCAGAAATAGAACTGAAGACACAAATACAAGTCAATTAACAAAATGGTGTAAAAATACAAGTTTTCTACGAGAATCAAAAATTCATTATGCATGTATTCAAAATGATGACAATTATATGAATTATTTATTAAAACTTGTAAATAATAAAAACGAACATGGTTTACCAAAACAAGAAATACCAGCACATCAAAATTCTATAGCAGGTGGATTTTTTGTATTGCATAAAGATAAGGCTGATTGGTGGTCTAAAACATATGATACCCAGTTACAGGCTTATTTTAAACATGATTATTTAGTGAAAGATGATCAAATATTATTAGTAGATTGTATTCTCTCTGATTTGGATGAATTCACTTTATTTAGAGAGAATAAACCGGATTTAGATAACTGGTTTATGTTCCAGAGAATCCACCTTTGAAAATCCACCTTTAGAAAAGGTGGAGCCAAACCTACATTTTGGAAACAAAATTAAATAAATTAATGTGAATTTATTTAATTTTTGGCTCCACCTTTAGAGATAAATTTGGCTCTACCTTTTCTAAAGGTAGATAAAGGTGGAATGATTAGTATATTAATGCCCATTTACAACGGAATTGAATTTATTGAAGAATCGGTTTCTTCTATTTTAGAACAAAAATACGACGCGTGGGAGCTTATTATTGGCATCAATGGTCATCCTCCTAATTCTGACGTCTACCAGGTGGCCAAAGAATATGAAAAACGTAGCAATAAGGTCGTAGTATTAGATTTCTTTGATATAAGTGGAAAAGCAAATACTTTAAACAAAATGCTACATTTTTGTAAATATGATTTTTGTGCGCTACTTGATGTAGACGATATTTGGCATCCTGAAAAATTACAAATCCAATCGCAAATGTTAGGACAATATGATATCATTGGAACAAGATGTGTTTGGTTTGGAGATAGATCTGGTATAATTCCACAAATACCTATAAATGACATATCTGATTTTGATTTTACATTAGTGAACCCGATTATCAACTCTAGTGCAATTATAAAAAAAAATTTGTGTCATTGGAATGAAAACGGAATTGAAGATTATGATTTATGGTTGCGACTACGTGAACAAAAGTGCAAATTTTATAATTTTAATGAAATATTAGTAAAACATCGTATACATGAAGCATCTGCATTTAATTCAAAAGGTAATAATAATAAAGTACCAGAACTACTTAAAACTTTTACTTTATAAGTGATTCAATAAATTCTTTATCCCAATCAATAAACTTTGATATCCATTGCATTTCTCCATGAGTTGAAACTGCTGGTATACACGATATTACACTTCTTTTTTTTTCATGTAAATTCATAAATATACACCAGTCATTTGGATCTTTATCGCAACAAAATTGTTTTAATATTTCATAATCTTCTTTTAAAACATTCAGAGTTGTTGCAAAAGTCATACAACAACTATTTGTCAATTTCCAGTGACTATTTTTGGATACAACAACTCTAGTAATCTCGCCACCTTTTTCAATAAATGGATTTGGTCCTCCTTCACTAAAATTTACATACTTATCTGGATGATCATAACCAGATGAGTAATCAGCTAAGTCTAAACCTTCTTCAATAATTGTTGGTGCTATTTTTCTATAAACATAGTCATCCTCTGCAAAATATATTTTTTCATTATCAGTAAATTTAGTCAGAGCAAAATCAACACAATGCATAAAAGACTTTGCATTACCTAATGATATTCTAAATATTTTTGAAACATCATAATTATTTATTAAAAAATTATATGTCTCATCACTAACATTATCTGCAAATACATATATATCATTATTTTTAAATATATTAATAAAATGTAAAAACATTAATTTTTTATCATTAACATAATTAAGTTTATATTTATTATTTCCACCATCACTAATTCTGTATAATATTTTCATCTAAATATTATATAAATATATATATCAATATTTTTAAGTATTAAAAAAATAAATATATTTTTTAATCTGAATATTCTAGCTCTTTTATAAGTCTACTATAAGTTTCATTATTGTTTATTTTACATACTTTATGTGTATCTTCTTGACTACATCCAATTGTTTTGGTACAAATGGATAAACATTCATCCATTTTTTTTACCCATATAATAGAACATCTGTATACTCTTTTATCATTATCAGCTTTAATAAATGTATCTTTATGTGGTGAATAAACGTCCATTTTATAAATAATATACAAATAATGTTTATATCATTTATAATTATTAATTTCCCTCTTTATATCCTTATAAAAAATCAGTGTTTGGCTCCTCGAAGTCTCCACTCACTTCACTCGTGTTTTGCAATACTTATATGAAAATGAGGGTTTGGCTCCTCGAAGTCTCCACTCACTTCACTCGTGTTTTGCAATACTTATATGAAAATGAGGGTTTGGCTCC